>ERZ772909.4-NODE-4-length-254420-cov-12.440485_pt1 | contig 254420 bp, 211 predicted proteins | sample MGYA00511137_ERZ772909 | MGnify/ENA primary metagenome ERZ772909 (study PRJEB29015, sample SAMEA2738095) | human oral metagenome | biome: human oral; feature: human-associated habitat; material: saliva | place: China | collected 2270 ... | reverse complement strand
GAGGCTCCCGAGTATCTGTCTGTGGTGTACAGCGTGGTAAGAAGCTACTGGGGGGCGGCTTGGTTATGGGGTTGTTCTGGCGGCTTTCTGGTGAATGCGCGGAGCTTTTTGATTGCTCATTCGTAGTGGCTTGATGTGGTTGTCGGCGAGGTTTTCGCGGATAGCCTCAAGCTCAGTTCCCTGATATTGAGTCCAGTTCTCTTGGTTGAGCGTTGACAGCATTCACTTCAGTCATGTCAGGATTCCCAGGTGGTGTTCTAAGACGAAAGCTAGTTGGTTCAGTTTCCTCAGAGGTAAAAAATAAAGCCTGTGAGAAACTAGCGAATTATATTTTCTGACGGATCATTAGGTTCAGAAACATGGTAGGCTACCCGTTTTCGTATCGCTAAACGAATCAGGTAGCCTGCCATGAAAATAACAGCTGGGATTCCGTAAAGTCCATACAATTTAACATCCGAAGGGGAATTTGGAGATACTGGATACCAAATGTGATCTCCGGTTGAAAACACGCTTCCTCCAGTTGAAATCCAAAATGCCATAATGTCAGCAACCACGCCAAAGCAGTAAAGTAAAAGTGGTAGAACAAAAAAGTTTAGCCGCCAGTCTGCTACCTGGATTTTCCGGGTGATTAATAATGCGACTACAGGTACGAGAATCGGTCCAATGACTACCACAGGGAACAGCACCCACACCAGGTCGCTGAGAGAAACAATCTGGAATACCAGAACACATACGCCATAGAGCAGAGCGATTTTGACGATATCACGCATCAGTGCCCTTTCCCTCACCATACCTAGTCAGAGATAAGCCAACTTCACTATTGACTGAAAGCTCATCGATGTTGGAACCGTACCAAATGTCTGTCTAAACCACAACGTGGTGGGAAAGCGCTGGGCGCAGCCGAGACAAAGTAGAGCCCAACGACGTGGTTCCCGTCCAGGGAAAATACTTCTTAGTGAACAGCTCCTCGTCGCTGAAACTCTCAATGAGTTCGACGGTCTGAGTGTGGCTCGCCGTGAGTAACGCTTGGATTTCATCTAGCGACACATCTTGGTAGTGCTCCCAGATTTCCTGGTTCAAAATTGGGGCGCATGGAGTCAATGAGTGCTTGCAGCTTGCTCCACTGTGTGGTGGTTGCATCTTAAGAGTTCTGTTTTCGTTTTTGCCCGGGCCACGTCTCAATTGCAACACGGACACACGGAAGGGAGCAATCGAGAAAGGTCGCTCTGATGGCGAAAGATGGAACGAACCGAGGCGGACGCCGCGTCCGTGCGGGCGCCGCGTCCGTGCGGGCGCGAAACCCGACCCGCTGAACGAGAAGCTCGCAGCAGGACGCCCAACCACACGGCTTGAGGATCCGCTGAATGAGCCGTTCAATTTCGAAGGCAGCGATATTGGGGACGGTGCGGTGCTCGCCGGGGAGACCATGCCAGAACCATCGGATTATCTCTCCGAGGTTCAGCGTGATGGGAAACTGCTCGGTGCTGATTTGGTTTACCGCGAGACGTGGCAGTGGCTCGATGCTCGTGGCTGTTCCCAGTTTGTTGCACCGCGCTTGATCGAGGCTTATGCGCAGGCGTTCGCGCGTTATGTGCAGTGCGAGCAGGCGATCTCCCGCTTCGGCTTGCTGGGCAAGCATCCGACGATGAGCGCAGTTATCGCGTCTCCGTTCGTTGCGATGTCGCAGTCGTTTGGTAAGCAGATGAACGTGTACTGCTACGAGATTTACGAGATCGTCCGCGCCACCAGCCAGACAGGTCGAGGAAATCGCGCTACCCGTGCCGCAGGCGGCGTCCTTCGACTTTAGCCTGCCAATTCTTGAGGTCTTGACTGACCCAACCATGTAGCCCAGTGCTACACCGATTTTTTGATGCCTTCACCCGTGTCGGGTGAGGGCGTTTTTTATGCCCACCCACCCCTTGGAAGGAAACACTCCATGTCTTTGAACGCTCTCTGGCACACCATCCAAGCCGGCATCGCCAGCCTCGGCGCATGGCTCGCCGCTTACCTCGGCGGACTCGACGGCCTCGTCTACGCGCTGATTGTCTTCGCGATCGCCGACTACATCACCGGGGTGCTGGCCGCCATCAACGAACGCCGCGTCAGCTCAGCAGTCGGCTTTCGGGGCATCTCCCGCAAGATTCTCATCTTCACCCTGGTTGGTCTCGCGCACCTGATCGACACCCAAGTCATCGGCACACCCAGCATGCTACGGGCAGCGGTCATCTTCTTCTACCTGTCCAACGAAGGCATCTCCCTGATCGAAAATGCCACCCGCCTCGGTCTGCCGATCCCCGCCCAAATGCGAGACGCCCTCGACGCGATCGCCAACCGCGCCGACAAACGACCACCCCTCACCAACACCGACCCAACTGAAACCCATACCGATAAGGAGCAGCGCTGATGAAGAACTGGAACACCCTCGAGGCCGACGTCGACCTCATCATGAACACACACTACACACCCGGCAGGAACGGTCGGCAGATCGATAAGGTCATCATCCACCACAACGCAGGCAACCTCACCATCAGGGGCTGTTACGACGTCTGGCAAACCTGTCCAGCTTCCGCCCACTACCAAGTCCAAACCGACGGCACAATCGGCCAGCTCGTGTGGGATCGTGACACCGCCTGGCACGCAGGAAACTTCGCCGACAACACCACCAGTATCGGCATCGAACACGCCGACATGACCAGTGATCCATGGACTGTATCCGAGGCGTGCCTTGATAACGGAGCACACCTCGTAGCCGCTGTCTGTAAGTACTACAAGCTCGGCCGCCCGGTCTGGGGTAAGAACGTGTTCGGGCACAAAGACTTCTCTGCCACGGCCTGCCCGGCATCTCTTGCTGGCTCCCAGCACGCCGCCTACATGGCTCGCGCCCTGTACTGGTACGACCAGATGACCGGTACGGCTCTGGCACCAGCTCCTGCACCGGCGAAGCCTGCACCCGCAGTACCGAACATCGACGCTCTTGCCGATGCCGTCATTCGCGGCGAGTACGGAAATGGTGCCGAGCGCCGCAACCGCCTCGGCCACCTCTACGACGCCGTGCAGGCCATCGTGAACCGCAAGCTCGGCTACTAACCCAAGCAGCCACCACGGCACACAGCGCCCTCACTTATCCCGACCCTGGGGTGGGTGGGGGCGCTTTTGTCGTTTCTGGCCTCTTTTCCATCGGTTCCGGATGTGGTGAATCCGTCGATACGCCGAGTACCCCGTCCGGTTTTGCCTGCTGCCACGCCCTACAGGTGAAAGGCCCTCTTTGGGCAGACGGGCGATAGGACGGTGACGGCTGCGATGACACCACTGGAGACACGACGGATTGAAAACCTGCGGCGTGCAGGATGGGGATATAAGAACATCGCCGCGTTCTGCGGAATGTCGCGTGAGGCAGTGCGCGCGTACTGCCTGCGTGAGAATCTCGAGGCCGACCCCGAATTAGTTGAGCAGGTATGTGCCTGGTGCGGGCTAGCTTTAAGCGGGCGCAGCAACAGTGCTCGTTTTTGCTGTGCATCATGTCGTTGGAGTGCGTGGAACGACAAACACCAGCGCACCTCCGACCACGCGCGCCCATGCCAGGCGTGCGGTAAGGACTTCATCAGCGCGAAGAAGCGGCAGAAGTACTGCTCGCACTCGTGTTACGTCCGGGCACGCTTCGCTACCAAGGGTGGCCGGGCTGCCCAGCTCTCACCGACACCAGCTACTACGAAATCCACGCCAAGCAGGCGGACCAGAACTATCGCCGGTATGAGCGTGACTCTGAGATCAACAAACGCTACGGGGCTGCCTGGCGCAAGATCCGCGCCGCCTATGTCGCCCCCCCTCTGCGAGATGTGTGAGAAGGAAGGGCGGTTGACGCCGGTGGCTGAGGTCCACCACATCCTGCCCTTATCTCACGGCGGCACGCACGACAAGGCGAACCTGATGAGCTTGTGCAAGCCGTGTCACTCGCGCCAAACCGCGAAAGATGACGACCGGTGGAAAAACACAGGTTCCGGTCCTGGTCAGGTGTACACCTACTAAAAATTTAGGGCTGTACATCCACCGCCTACCCCTGGCCCCGCTGTGGGGAGGGGCGGATCCGATCTTTACAGGCTCGTAGGGTTTCAGCGGGCGTGGCACCTCGCGCACAAACACGGCGAATCAAACGGGGTATTAACCCCCTCGTGTCTCAGTTGCTGCATTTTCTGTGAGCTTGGGCCCAATGTTGCGTTCAACTCGCTTTACACAATCTTCCGCCACATATGTGGCGGTTGTTCATTCACCGATCACCGACAAGGGAAGGACATTTGTCGTGGATGAGATGGTTTACAAGACACAGCAGTGGCTTAACGCAACCTACCGGGGTAAGACCGGTTTTGGGTCTGTTGCGGAGACCGGGGCAACCGGCTGGGATACAATCAATGGCTTGATTCGTGCGTTGCAGATTGAGCTGGGCATCACTGCGACTGCGAACAATTTTGGGCCGGGCACACAGTCACGTTTCACTTCACGTTGGCCTAATGGACTCAGCAAGAACAGTGCTGAGAGCAACGTACATGGGATCATTCAGGGCGCACTGTGGTGTAAGGGCTATCCGGCCGAATATGGCGGTATAACTAGGAAGTTCACGGACAATGTGGCCTCCTCAGTCGCGAAACTCAAACGCGACATCGGCTTGCCTGATAGCTCTTCGACTATCGATGTTGAGTTGATGATGGCATTGCTGTCGATGAAGCAATTCCGCCTGCTTTCTGACTACGGCGGCAAAGCGTCGATCCGTTCAATCCAGCAAAGCATTAACCGTAACCACAGGGCATATACAGGAATTTTGCCGACCGATGGTCTCTACGGTCGTGAGATGAACACCGGTTTGATTCAAGTGCTTCAGAAACTGGAAGGGTTCAGCCCTTCGCAGGCGACAGGAAACTTTGGTCGCGGGACCCGTGCTCGTTTGCAGACGATCAGTTCAGGTAGCGGCAATTGGGCATGGCTGGCAAGCGCTGCTCTGGTATGTAACGGTCAGGCCTCCACGGTTACCAGCAGCTGGAACTCGGCAATGGCCTCTCAGGTTCGCTCCTTCCAGGCACGCTACGCGCTTCCGGTTGCAGGAGTGGTTGACCCGACAACATGGATGAGTCTGCTCACCTCCAAGGGAGACCCGGACCGTGCCTGTGTTGCCTGCGATACCCGTTTTGAGATCACCGATGAGCTTGCTCAACATCTCAAAGCCGACGGTTACAAGATCGTTGGACGTTACCTGACAGAACCCGGTCAAGACGGACTGGCAGAGAGCGAATACTTCAAAGCGATCCGCACCGGGGAACTACGACGTATCGTGTCCCACGGGCTGCAGTACTTCCCGATTTTTCAGGAATACTCCACCAAACTGTCCCACTTCAGCACAGACAACGGGCATCGGCATGCTAAACAAGCACAAGCAGCTGCCCAGCGTCTTGGAATCCCGCAGACGGTCATCTATTTCGCTGTTGACTACGACGCCACTGACCCTGAAGTTACCAGCACCATCCTGCCCTACTTTGAAGCAGTAAAGCAGAGCCTAGGCGGCGGATATAAGGTCGGAATCTACGCATCTCGAAACATCTGCGCCCGAGTCGTTAAAGCAGGTTACGCTGTCGCGCCGTTTGTCTCCGATATGTCTACCGGATTCTCTGGCAACCTAGGATTCCCGATCCCCGATGGATGGGTCTTCGATCAGTTCGACGAGATCCACGGCTACCACGGTAAATGGGATCTAGACCGTGTTGCATTTTCCGGACGAATCGGCGCGGTTGGAAGTGTGCAGAAAAGCAGCCAACCTAGTAAACCGTCTCAACCGTATACTCCGCCGCCTGTTCCTAGCCTTAATGGGCTAGATACCTTCGAATCAGAGGTTCTTCCATTGCTCACGGAACTGGAAAGCGCTGCCGGAAAATACCGAGAATCATCGCCCGACCCCATGAAACGGCATCGACCTGAAGCAGTCCTCGAACTAGTACTGTCCTACCTGGCAATGGTGTACCTCCAACATCGGAAGTTTGCTCTCGCTGCAGGCGCATGGACACCAACGGATTTCCATGACTATTTGCGCAAGAACCACGGGGAACTGGTCAGTAACCTCGACCGATTCATTGGAGTGCAACGAATCGAATTCACTGATTCCCACCATCGAGGGAAGAACGATCTTGCCCACATGGCATACACCCTCTTCTGTTACCGCTACATCAGCCCGTCTCCAGACTCCTGGACTGGCTGGGGAGGCGACCTCGCTACGGGTATGGCAGACCTTCACTCACTGATGGTCAACCACCCAACCTTGGACCGCCAGCTAGCCGCTAACGCACTCATCGGCTCTGATCCTAGCGAGGTTGACACTTATCTCACACAAAATGGGGTTGATGCACAGAAACTGCAGGTGAACTGCAACTTCACCGACATGTGTGACGACGCGGATGCGATCCTGCTTCGCGACATGCTCTTAGAAAATCCGCCAGCTGACCTCCATGCACTTTCGGATGCGATGATCTCCTATTACGGCGAAATCATTGATCAGAACCGATACTCCGCCTACGAGGCTGATGGGTTGGACTACTCCTCCCAAACGGCATTAGCTGCAAGTATCTGTAATGCTATGAATAGCTTCGGTACACACATTTGGCGGGCTGGACTACTCGAACTTGCTGGAGACTCGACTGAAGAAGAGCGCCAGGCTTGTTGCAACGCGTTGGCTGGATACCTGTTGGCGCGATCACGCTAAGGGGAAGATCAAGTTGGGTGCGGCCGAAGAGTCATCCTTCCGCCGCACCCAACTGCCCCTTCCTTCGGAACCAGAAATACCGCGTAAGCACCGTTGCGACTGACACGATTATGGGATAAGCCAAGTAGACAATTCTGCCGTCGTGGAGGTAGTACGCTAGCCGGCCTTCTACTACAGGCCCAACACTCGCCGCTGCCGTGAGCACCGTCAAGACGATAATGGAGGGCAGCCTCAATGTCGTGAAAAGCTTGCGGTTAGCAATCGCTGCGTAGCCAAGAACATTCAAGACTCCACTAATATCGAGCAGCACTAGACCAAACCACGTTATCTCACGCAGTGGCCCGACATTTTTTCCACTCTCGATAAAAACTGCGTGCTGGTTTGCGATAAGCCAACAGTCGATAGCCACCAGCACAGCGAAAAGCAGCCCAAACTTCAGCACCTGGACGCCCTGAGGCGACAAAGCCTTCTCGAGCGCCCCTAAAGCTTCTCGCAGCAGTTGCCGTACCTGTTCCATACTTCTATTGGACCACAACACCCGGGAAAAGCATGGCTCGTGATGGCACAAACCGGGGCGGACGCCGCGTCCGCGCAGGCACCAAACCCGAGCCCTTGGCAGACCGCCTGGCTGACGGCCGCACCGACAGAATCCTGGCTACCGATGAGATGCCCGAGCCCTATGACTTCACCAGTACCGACACCGACAAAGGCTGCGCGCAGTTCGTTTCAAAGCGTCTGCTGGAGGCCTATGCGCAGTCGTTCGTGCGGTTCATCCAATGCGAGAAAGCCATTTCCGATTTCGGGCTGTTGGGTAAGCATCCGACAACGGGTGCTGCGATCGCGTCCCCGTTTGTGGCCATGTCGCAGAGTTTTCAGAAGCAGGCGAATGTGTTGTGGTACGAGATTTTCGACATCGTCAAAGCCAACTGCACCCAGACCGCACCCACACGGAAACAACGTCGAAAAGTATCAAGCGCTGGGAAGCAGGGAATCCCCCTTTTGGGCCCTTACGGGCGTTCGCTAACGCAGCGGGCGCCCGTCTGTGTTTGTTAACACCAGTTTTGCATTTGATGCAAATATGCATTGGGTGCAAAATTGTTTCCCGTGAAACACTCTGTAAAACAACTTCACTGTCCGGTAGTGCTGGACACTGAGATGCCGCCTCACAAACGGCGTCGCTATAGGGCGATTCGCCAGGCTGCCGCCGAGTTGGTCCGCGAGCGCGGCTATGAGGCCATGACTTACGACGCCGTAGCTGAGCGCGCCGGGGTCTCGCGTCGGACTGTTTTTAACTATTTCCCCACCAAATTCGATCTAATTAAAGTCTGGCCCACGCTCGACGCTAAAGCCTTCGCTCATATCGCTACCAATAGCGAAAATTTCCTAGCAGATCTGCGTGAACTGCTGCTTGAGCGCGCCAGGCGCCTTGACGGCGACCGGGCAGAATTTTTGTTACTGCGTGAAATTGCCGCAACCGACCCGGAAGTTCACAACCGCATCGACGCAGCAATTCGCAATTCTTTTGAGTCACTGCGCCCAGTCTTAGCTCAGCGCGCCCAGCTCAGCGAAGATGACTCTCGCCTACGAATGGCGGTCTACCTGATGTTGGCCGTTGAGCGCGCAGCTTTCGATGAGTGGCTAGAAAACGACACTTTCAGCTCTGCCACTTTAGAAGAGGCCATTGATCACACCTTGGCTCTGATGCTCTCCCTTGTTGGCTCAGGGATTGGCCTCCCCCCAGCAGCCAAGCCAGCCTCAGCCGCAACCCCAGCAGCCAAGCCGAGCCCCGCCGTCGAGCCTAAAAAGATTAACCAAGCCAAACGCAAGAAGCAGGGGAAGGAAGAAAAATGAGCGCACAAAAGCACGCAAGCGCGCCCGCACAAACGGCTGCGTCCACACAAACAGACCTAGCAACACAAACTGGTGCACCCACACAGGCCCCGGTACAAACGGCTGCGCCCACACAGGCCCCGGTACAAACAGGCGCAGCAACACAAACCAGCTTTAAGCCAGACCGCCGTTTCTGGGCGGTGTACGTGGCTTTGCTGCTGGTGATGTTCTTGTCCGCTATGGACCAGAGCATCGTAGGCACGGCCCTACCCACAATCGTGGGTGAACTGGGCGGCGCCGAGCACATGTCGTGGATTATCACCGCCTACACCCTGGCCATCACGGTTGTTATGCCGCTTTACGGCAAGCTAGGTGACCTGGTGGGCCGCAAGAACCTGTTCTTGGTGGCTATCGGCACCTTCCTGCTGGGCTCTACCCTGTGTGGTTTTTCTACCGACATGACCCAGCTTATTATTTTCCGCGCCCTACAGGGCGTGGGTGCTGGTGGCCTGATGATTTCCTCGCAGGCGGTTATGGCTGACCTGATCCCGCCGCGTTACCGTGGCAGCTACGGCGCCCCGATTGGCGCCATGTTCGGTATCGCTTCGGTACTGGGTCCGATCATTGGTGGCTGGCTGACTGACTCTGTGTCTTGGCGTTGGACTTTCTGGATCAACCTACCCCTGGGCGTAATTGCTTTCACCGCCATGGCGCTAACCCTGAAGCTACCTAAGCACAAGCTGACCGCCCCCATTGACTGGCTAGGTTTAGTGCTTATGGATGTTGCGGCGGTGGCGATCGTTTTGGTGGCCACGTGGGGCGGCAGCGAGTACGCCTGGTCTAGCCCGGTGATTATTGGTATGGGTGCGGCGGGCGTGGTCTGCCTGGTGGCTTTTGTGTTCGCAGAGCGGCGCGCGGTTGAGCCGATTTTGCCCTATGAGGTGATGACTAACCGCACCTTCGTCCTGGCCACGCTGATGTCCATGCTGTACATGGGGGCCATGTTTGGCGCCACCTTGTACCTGCCCACTTACCTGCAAATGGGTTATGGATATTCGGCCACGGTTTCAGGGCTTTTGCTGGTGCCGATGACGCTGGGCATGTTGGCTACCGGTGTTTTATCCGGCATAGCCATGAGCCGCACCGGGCACTACAAGATCTATTTGATCATTGGCCCAATCATTGCGGCCGCCGGCACTTTGGGGATGTCCCAGCTAAACGTACACAGCTCGGTTTGGCTTATTACCCTGTATGCCACGGTTATAGGTGCGGGTATCGGCTTCTTCTTCCAGCTGATCACCACCCTGGTACAAAATGACGTCAACCCCCGCCACATTGGTACTGCCACCAGCGGTAATAATTTCTTCCGCGAGATTGGTTTGTCTTTGGGCGTGGCCGCGATGGGCACTGCCTTCTCCAGTGGTCTGAAGGACAACCTGAGCGAGAAGATGCGCGCCTTGCTGGCTAACGCTGACCCGGCCACGCTTAAGCAGATGGCGGCTTTCTCTAACGTTGGTGGCGGAAAGGGCGCTTCTGGCCTCACCCCCGCCATTGTTAAGACATTGCCGACGCCGTTGCGTAACGTGGTGGTGGAATCTTACGCCGACGCTTTGATTCCGATCTTCGCCTATTTGGTACCCACCATGCTGCTGGCCGCCGTGTTGGGCGCAATGTTCCGCAAGAAGGAGCTGGGTACTAAGGCCGCCTTGCAGCTACTGGAAGAAGAGGAGGCCGCCGCATCTAAGGATGGCGCCGCTGGTGACGCTGCGCCTGCCGCTTCGGTAACTGCCGACGACGCCGTTGCGGCTAGCCAGGTTGCGAGCGCTCGCAGCTAGCGCAGGGCGGACCTTGGCTCCCCAGCCAGCCCGCCCACTGCGCAGAACTGCACTCAAAACTGCGTCACCACCTGGTGGCGCAGTTTTTGTAGTTTTACCGCCCCGGCGTCACTTAACCCGCTCCACTCACTACTTAACCCACTCCCCTTGGCCGTGACACAATACGGATATGGAGTTCCGCTCAGTTTATGATCAAGGCTTTGCCCGTATCGCGGCCGTAACCGCCCCCGTAGCGCCTGCTAATCCAGCTAAGAATGCGCAAACCACCATCGATTTGCTCCAGGAAGCTCAGGCTCAGGGCGTGGCCGTGGCCGTGTTCCCGGAACTCAACCTCACCGGTTACGCCATCGATGATCTTTTCCTGCAGGAAGTACTGCTAGAGCAGACCCTGGCCGCTATCGAGTCGGTGCGTCAGGCCACCAGTGAGCTAACCGTCATGGCAGTGGTGGGCGCCCCGCTACGCCAGGGCAACCGCCTATACAACTGCGCACTAGCCATCCAGGGTGGTCGCGTTTACGCCGTCGCCCCCAAAACTTTCCTGCCCAACTACCGCGAGTTTTACGAAAAGCGCCACTTCGCCTCGGGGGCTAGTGCCAGCGCCACCTCTATCACCCTGCCCGGGGTGGGTGACGGCCCCGCAGCTTCCGCAGCCGCCCCGGCGAGCCCGAGCGGCGCCGTCGTGCCTTTTGGTAACAAGCTGCTCCTAGACTTCCCCCACATCCCGGGCATGGTGTTGCACATGGAGGTGTGTGAGGACCTGTGGGTGCCGGTGGCGCCCTCCGCCCAGGCTGCCCTGGCGGGCGCCAATGTGCTGGTGAACCTGTCGGGCTCGCCCATTACTGTGGGGCGCGCCGACGACCGTGAGCTACTGGCCCGCTCAGCCTCGCTGCGCTGCAACGCCGCCTACGTGTACGCCGCCGCCGGTGAGGGCGAATCCTCCACGGACCTGTCGTGGGATGGGCAGACCATGATCTATGAGCTGGGTGAGAAACTGGCTGAAACTGAGCGTTTCCCGCAAGGTCCACGCATGGCGGTGGCCGACGTCGATATCCGTACCCTGGCCTCAGAGCGACTGCGCCAAGGCAGCTTTGACGACAACCGCATTGAGCAGCAGGGCACTGCCAGCGACTACCGCACCATTTCGGTGCCGCTCGTGCCCACCCGCGCCGACATTGGTTTGCGCCGCCCGCTAGACCGCTTCCCGTTCGTGCCAGACGACCCCGCGCGCCTAGCCCAAGACTGCTACGAGGCCTACTCGATCCAGGTGGCCGGGCTGGAGCAGCGCCTGCGCGCTATCGGCAACCCCAAGCTAGTGATCGGGGTTTCTGGCGGCCTGGACTCAACCCACGCATTGATTGTGGCCGCGCGCGCCATGGACCGCCTGGGCCGCCCACGCAGCGACATAATCGCCATCACTATGCCTGGTTTTGCCACCACCGCCGGCACCAAGCGTAACGCTATTGACCTGGCCACCCGCCTGGGCTGCACTTTTGAAGAAATCGACATCCGCCCCGTGGCCACACAAATGCTTAAAGACATGGGCCACCCCTTCGGGCGCGGCGAGGAGGTCTACGACGTCACCTTCGAAAACGTCCAGGCCGGCCTGCGCACTGACTTCCTGTTCCGTATTGCCAATGAGCGTGGCGGGATTGTGCTTGGCACCGGTGACCTAAGCGAGTTGGCGCTGGGTTGGTGCACTTTCGGCGTAGGCGACCAAATGGCCCACTATGGCGTCAACGCGGGCATCCCCAAGACCTTGATCCAGCACCTGATCCGTTGGGTGGTGGCGGAAAAGATTTTCGACGACGCCGTGGGTGCCACTTTGCTTTCAGTGCTGGACACTGAGATCAGCCCTGAACTGGTTCCCAGCAAGGATGGTGAGCCGATCCAGTCCACCCAGGCTAAGATTGGCCCCTACCCGCTACAGGACTTCACCCTGTTCCAGGTGCTGCGACGCGGGGCGCGCCCCAGCCGCATTGCGTTCCTGGCTGAGAAGGCCTGGCATGACGCCTCCACAGGCCACTGGCCGGTGGGGATTCCCGAAAATGAGCAGGTGGCTTACCAGCTGCCCGAGATTCGCAAGTGGCTGGAGCTGTTCATTAAGCGTTTCTTCGCTAACCAGTTCAAGCGCTCCACCCTGCCTAACGGACCCAAGGTGGTAGCTGGCGGCACCCTGTCGCCGCGCGGCGACTGGCGTATGCCTTCTGATACTTCCGGGGCGGCTTGGCTATCCGAGCTAGAGCGCAACGTCCCCAAGGAGTAAGAGGTGCAGTTACTGGCAACTGATTTGGATGGCACTTTATTTAGCGCCCCTAACACTGTGGGGGAGAAAAACGCGGCGGCCTGTGCGCGTTGGCGGGCTGCTGGCAACGTGTTGGTGCCAGCCAGTGGGCGTAGTTTGAGTCTGGTTTCGCGCCCGCTGGGGATACAGCAGCTGGTTTATGACTACACCATTTGCGCTTCTGGCTGCGTGGTTGCCGACGGCGAGGCTAACGTGCTCTATAACCGCACTATTGCGCCAGCTCAGCTGGAGGCGGTGCTGCGGCCATTGTTGGAGCGTGAAGATTGCAGCTTTTACTGCACCACGCCGCAGGCGGACTACATTGTTCACGACGCCACCGGTCACCTGGCTAAATTCAGCACTGACCGGCCCGAAAACGGTTTTGTGTGGTCCAGCCTGGATGAGGTGTTGGAGCGAGGCTTAGAGGTTTCCTCAGTACCGGTTTATATCCCCAACCCGCAAACTGCCGACGCCCTATCTGCCCAAATCAGCCAGGAGTTCGCGGGGCGGTTAGATGCCCCGCGTTCGACCAACTACCTTGATGTGGTCCCACATGGGGTCACTAAAGCCACTGCTTTGCAGTGGCTGGTGCAATACCTGGCCGCCGCAGGCAGGCCGGTGGCCCGCACTGCGGCGGTGGGTGATTCTTGGAATGACTTACAGCTACTAGCTAGCGCCGATACGGCTGCCGCCATGGAAAACTCTGTGGATGGCCTGCGCGAAGCGGCCGGTGGTCACAGCGTGCCTAGCGTGGCAGCCTATATCGATCAGTTGCTGGCGTAGCGGTAAACGTTGGTTTCGCGCAGCTCGAAGCCGCAGCGTCGGTAGAGACGGTTGGCGGCTTCACGGCTAGGACGGCTGGTTAGGTCAACAGTGCGCGCGCCGATCTTCTGGGCATGTGCCACGGCTGCCTCAACCAGCTGCTGGCCTGCACCCATACCGCGCGTGCCGGCGTCGACCACCACGTCCTCAACCCAGGCGCGCACGCCGGTGGGGATAGCGAAGGTGGCCAGGGAGAGCATACCTAGGATGGTACCTGCCTCAACCTCGTTGCCGTCGGCAGCGATGACGGGCTTATCCGTGCGGAAAACGAACAGGTAGACACTGTCCTGGTCTACCAGGGCCTGGGTCTGCTGGGCGGTGAGGGGCTTGGCGCTGCGGCTCAGCTGCGGGATTAGGCGCTCCATGGCAGCTACTAGCTCGGGGGAAGACTGCTCGATCAGTTCGACGCTCATATTTGCCTTTCAAATTTACTTTGGCTGGCTTTAAGCCTAACGCCTGGCGTAACTAGCGCACTACCCCACGCCGCCACAACACACTTTTACAGGCCCAGGCGGCTTACAAGCCAGAGCCGCTTACAGGCCCAGGCGGCTTACAGGCCCAGGGCGGCGCGTTCTTCGCTACCCACCCAGTAGCGGGTGTTCTCCAGGGCGCGGAACCAGCGGGCCAGCGCCGGCCAGAAGCTGATTGAGGGCGAGCCCATCTCCTCACGGGTGGAGTACTCGTAAGACTGGATCTGGGTGAACAGCAAGATGTCAGCAGCGGTGGGCTTATTGCCGCACAGGTACTGGCCCACGGCGGTCACAGCAGCCAGGTAGGGCATCTCAGAGAAGGTCATGACGTCCTCACGGGCAGCCTCCATGCCGGTGGCACGCGCCAACAGAGTGTCAATCACGTCAAAAGCGGTGAATAGGGTCAGCACCCCGGCGTCAACTAGTTCACTGTCGCCGTCGGCGTGAATAATCTTGCCCTGAGGGGCGGCCACATGGTCATCTAGCCAGCGCTGCCAGGCGTCAATAGCCAGGTGGTAGGGCTCAGGGTAGAGATCGGGGGCACTGGCAATATGGAACGGCTTCCAGGCCGTAGCCAGGTCAAAGAGCAGGTCAGCAGAGGAGTCCATAACCACTTCCCCACTGGCCAGTTCAACCAGGGCGGGAATGGTGGGCGGCGGGGTGTAGCCGGGAGTGCTGGCGTAAACCTCAGCCACCGAGGTGGCGTGCAGTACTGGGTCCTCGCCGGGTAGGCCAGAGCCATCAGTTAGCTGCCAGTAGCCGTCTTCGCCACGACCGTAGCTCCAGGCCACACGCAGAGCGTTGGTTAGGCCTAGTAGTCGACGGGCAATTAGTACGCGGCGGCAGTAAGGGCAGGCGCCGCTAGCAACCAGTCGGTATCGCCCCGGTCCAGGTACAAGTTCAGAACCAAAACGTTTATGGGTACTAATCGGCATCCCATTCTCCTTATCCCAAAGGTCAACTTGACCTGACCCAACAGCCATACAGCGCAAGAACGTGGCGCTGCCCACTAAATTAATGTTACGGTGGCAAACCTGTTGTGGCTAGGGCTTAGGCGGCTCGTAAAGCAGTCGCGCGCTTAGCGCGGCGCTGAGCCTGAATAATTGGGTCAGGAACTGGTACAGCAGCCACCAGCGCCTGGGTGTAAGGATCACTGGGGGCGGAGAGTACCTTGGTGGTTTTGCCGGCTTCCACCACCTGGCCTTGACGCAGCACCACCACCTGGGAGGCGACCTGCTCCACCACGGCTAGGTCGTGGGAGACAAACAGGCAGGCAAAGCCAAGTTCGTGCTGCAAGCTAGCTAGCAGCTCTAGCACCACAGCCTGCACCGATACGTCCAGGGCACTAGTGGGTTCATCGGCGATCAGCAGCTGCGGCTGCAGTGCCAGGGCGCGTGCGATAGCTACTCGTTGACGCTGTCCACCACTCATTTCATGGGGGTAGCGTTGAGCCATCGACGCCGGCAGGCGCACCGCCTCAAGCAGCTCATTTACCCGCTGGCGCCGCTGGGCGTTAGTCAGGTTAGTGTGTAACTGTAGCGGCTGGCCAATGGAGGCCCCCACTGAGCGGCGCGGGTTTAGCGAGGAGGCCGGGTTTTGGAACACAATGCCGGTTTGGCTGCGCACTCCCCGCAACTTGCGCCCACTAGCCCCAGCTACTTCCAGGCCATCTACCTGCACTGAGCCGGAGTGGATAGGTACCAGGCCGGTGAGCGTGCCAGCAATGGTGGATTTACCTGAACCAGATTCACCCACCAGGCCCAGAACTTGGCCGCGCGCAATATCGAAGCTAACCCCGCGCACCGCGTGCACCTGGCGACGCCCATTGCGGTAGACAACGTCTAGATTTTCGATATGCACCAGTGGTTGGGCACTATCGCCCACCCGGGAGGCAACGCCATCGCCCTCACCAGCGGCGCCGTCGCTGTTAACTGCGGCCACCTTAGCGAGGCCGGCACCAGACACATCAGCACCAGTGTCAGCGCCGCTACCCGCGCCGCCACGCAAGCTATTTAGACGCGGCACCGCAGCCAACAGCTGACGGGTGTAGTCATGGCTAGGAGAAGCAAAAATAGTGCGCACATCGCCGCGCTCAATGATTCGCCCCTGGCGCATTACCGCCACCGCGTCGGCCACATCGGCCACCACCCCCATGTCGTGGGTGATTAGCAGTACCGCCACGCCTTCACTGGCCAGTTGGCGCAGCAGATCCAAGATCTCGGCCTGCACGGTTACATCCAGGGCGGTGGTGGGCTCGTCAGCGATCAGCACGCTGGGGTGATTGGCGGTGGCCAGAGCGATGCAGGCACGCTGCAGCTGGCCACCGGAAAGCTGGTGCGGGTAGGAGTCAGCGATCCGCTCAGTTTCACGCTGGTCCCCACCCAACCCGGCGCGGCTAAGGGCGTTAAGCACCTGGGTGCGCACGGCGCGGCGCTGGCGAGCCGTAGTGCGTTTGCGTTTACCCTCGCCGTGGATGGCAATGGCTTCGGCGATCTGGTCGCCGATGGTAAACAGCGGGTCCAGGGCGGTGGTGGGTTCTTGGAAGATCACGCCCACGTGTTCGCCGCGCACCTGATCCAAAATTTCACGCGCAGCCCCCACCAGTTCCTGGTTTTGATGGCAGCAGTCCAGTACGGCACTGCCGCTAACTAGCGCGTTAGCAGAAAGCAGCCCCAACGCCCCCATGGCGGTCACGGATTTACCTGAGCCAGACTCGCCCACCAGCGCCAAGACTTGGCCCTTAATTAGGTCAAGGTTGATCTGCTGGCTGGCGACGACGTCCTCGCCGCCTTGGGCGGGGAAGGTTACGCCAAAGTCGCGCAGGTAAAACACCGCTCCGGGGGCCGGCTTTTGAGTGCCGGCGGCGTCCACCTGAGTGGTAGCCTCCTGAGCGCCGTCGTAGACAGTGTCTACAGACGTGTCCTGAGCGTCAGCAGCCTGGCCGTCAGCCTCGCCACCGGGCAGCAGCTCGGCGTCTGCAGCGCCACTAGAGCGTTGGGAACTACTTTCGATGCTCATCTCTATTCGACCCCTAGTACCAGGTAGTTCGGGTATGCCGGGTAGGGCTCCACGTAGAAGCCGGTAACCTTCGAACCGCGCAGGAAGGAGTTGCGGCGGTAGGCCAGCGGCACTGCGGGGGCGTGCTGGGCAATCTGCTTGTCGACGGCGGCCCAGGCAGCCTTGGCCTTGGCCGGGTCCAGCTCAGCTGAGGCCGCGTCGATAGCCTTGTCGACGGCGTCGTCCTTGAAACGTGAGGCGTTGATGCCACCGTTACCGATCTCGCTGGAGGCAAACAGCGGCTGCAGGTTAGCGGCCGGGCTGGGGTAGTCCGGGTTCCAAGACATTAGCGTCAGGTCGTAGGAGGAGCCGTCAGAGTTAGTGGAGCGCTCACTGGCGGTGTCGGTCTCAACCGGGTCAATGCGCACCTTGAAACCGGCCTTGGTTAGCGACTGCTGTACCGCCTCAGCCACGGCCACCTGGGCCTGGCCGTTGGGGGTGAGCAGCACCAGTTCAGGCACGTTCTTGCCGGCGATCAGCTGCTTGGCCTTGTTCACGTTGTAGGGGTACAGGTCGTATTCCTTACGTCCCTCAATGCCGGGGGTGATGTAGGTGGTGGCCTTGAGGCCACCTAGCTGACCACCCAGGGCCTGCACCACGGCGTCCTTGTTGACCGCGTAGTTGATGGCCTGACGCACAGCCAGGTCCTTTACGCGCTCAGTGTTGATGGCCAGGTACAACAGCGGGCCGGCGCTGGAGGTAGCCAGGCGGGCCTTAGCCTTGGGGTTGGCGGTGATTTCCGCTAGCTGGGCGGCGGCCACGCGCGAGGAGCTCATGGAGGTGGCAGCCTCACCGGCGTCAGCAATGATGGACTTGTTAGCTACCGATTCATCCTGACCCAGCTTGAATACCACCTTGTCGGGTAGGGCGCTGCGCAGCGGGTCGCTCTTGGCCTCCCACTTGGGGTTGCGTTCCAGGGTTACCGAGACGCCCTGCTTATAGTCCGCTACCTGGTAGGGGCCGGAAGCTACCGGCTTGCGAGTGTAGGTGGACGGGTCGTCACCGGTGGGCACAGGCGAGAAGGTGGGGGTGGACACTACCCACGGCCAGTCACCGTAGGGGCGCACTAGCTTGAAGGTAATGGTGTAGTCGTCGGGGGTGCCGATCGAGTCCAGGTGCTTGCCGTTGTAAGGGCCCTGGTAGTTCTTACCACCCTCTAGCAGGGTCTTGTGGTAGCCCAGACCACCAGAAAGCGAGGGGGCAAAGGAACGCTCAATGCCGTACTTGATCAGCTTGGTGGTGATCTCCTGGCCGTTTTGCATCTTTAGGCCCTTCTTAATGGTGAAGGTCCAGGTCAGGCCGTCTTCAGAGACCTTACCGGTGTCGTTGGCTAGATCACCAACAAGTTCAACCGGCTTACCCTCAACCAGGCGCAGGCCCACGAGGCGGCGGTGTACCAGCGGCAGGGAGGTGATGGGCAGGGACTGGCTCTTGGCCGGGTCCCAGTTAATGTCGGTGGAGGAGCTGAGCACCGTCAGAGTGCCGCCCTTCTTAGCAGTTGCCGACGCCGCAGCTCCTACATTTTCGGAATTGGCGCCACATGCGGCTAGCACCAAACCCATAGCGCCCATACCGGATGCGCTTAGCAGACCACGACGAGAAATATTAGCTTTAACCCAAGCCGGAGCCGATAGGTTCTGGGACATTTCGAGTCCTTTCTTATGGTGCTTAAACCTGTAGTTGTTTCTACTAGGTTCTACTCGCTCAGGCGAGAAATCTGTGTGTTATGGAAAGTAGACGGTAGCTGTAGCTGCGCGCCGGTTGTGAAAGTAAGTTCCAGGTTCAGATACGCGGATCAACTAAAGTAGCGACGGCGTCGGCAATTAAGTTCGCGACCACCACGAATGCCGCTGCTACTAGGGTAACTCCCATAATGACCGGGATATCTGTGGTGCCTACGGCATCCATTAGTAAGGCTCCCAGTCCCTGCATGGAAAATACGCGTTCGGTGATCACTGCGCCACCCAACATAGACCCAAAATCCAGAGCGAAGAAGGTAATGATGGGTAGGGCAATATTGCGCATAACGTGGCGGCCAATCACTACCGGCTCAGGTAGGCCCTGGGCGCGTAGGGTACGCACATAGTCTTCTTGTAGGTTATCTAGCATGTCTGAGCGCACCAGGCGCGCATACATGGCGGCAGAGATAATCGCCAGTACGGTCCAGGGTAGTACCAGGTGCCACAGCCAGCCCACGAAGTCCTCAGTTAGCGGCACATACCCGGCCACCGGCACCATATCCAGGGTGAAACCAAAGATTAAGATGCCCAGCAAACCAATCAGGTAGGTGGGGGCGCTAACCCCAAAAACTGTTCCGGCCATGATGAAACGGTCAATGCGTGAGCCTCGGCGTAGCGCGGAAATAATCCCGGCGCCCACCCCTACTACCAGCCAGAGCACGGCGGCGCCTACAGCAATAGACACTGTCACCGGCAGGCGACTAGTGATTAGTTCGCTCACTTGGGCGTTGAGACGGAAGGAGTAACCCAAGCAGGGCGCGTTGCAAACAATCATGTCTGCCCCGCTACCGAAAGTGCGGCCAGTGAAAATCCCGGACAGGTACTGCCAAAACTGAACATACCAGGGCTCATCTAGACCCATATAGGCCTGGGCGCGGGCTAGGTTCTCAGCAGTACAGGGCTTGCCACAAACCAGCAGGGCCGGGTTTGAGGGCCACAGTGAGAAGATTGCGAAAGTAATTAGGGTGACGATTACCAGCACCAAGATGGCTTGGAAGGTGCGGGAAACTAAGAAACGAGTCCGTCCCATCACTGTTCTCCCGTCTTGGGGTCCAGTGCGTCGCGTAGCGCGTCACCGAACATGTTGAAACCCAGTGTTACTAGGAACAGGGCGGCGCCCGGCCATAGCAGATACCAGGGGTCAGTGTTTACCCAGGCCACTGCCGAGCCGATAGTGCGTCCCCATGACGGCGTCGGCGGACTAACCCCCACCCCCAGGAAGGACAGGGCAGCCTCGGCACCAATCTTGCCGGGGATAGAAATGGTGGTGAAAACAATCAGGGTGGAGACCAGGTTAGGCATGATCTCGCGGTTAAGGATGCGCCAGTTGCTGGCCCCCATAGCCCGGGCAGCTTGCACGAAGGTACGGTTGCGCAGGCTCAGGGCGTGTGAGCGCAGCACGCGGGCGGTGGAGGTCCACCCCAGGATGCCAATGATGGCGATCATTACGGGCACGCGCGGCACATTGGAGGGGATTAGGGCGGAAACCGCAATCATGAACACCAGGTGCGGAAAGCCCATGGTGACGTCGGTTAAGCGTGAGATGAGCCCATCCCACCAACCGCCTAGGTAACCGGCACTAACCCCCAAAATAATGGCGATAAGCACCGAAACAATGGTGGCTCCCAGGCCAATAGTGTAGGAAGTGCGAGTCCCTTCCACCACAATGGCTAGCAGGTCGCGCCCAGTTTGGGGCTCAACTCCTAGCGGGTGGGCCAGGCTGACACCGCCCATGAACCCTTTAGGCACGCCAGAATCATCCAGCAGCTGCAGGTGGTATTCGGTAGCGGAAATGCCTAGGGCTTTGGTGATCCATGTGGCCGTCAGGGTTACCAGCGTGGCAACGACGACGATCAGCCCGCCAAATAGGCCCCATTTGTCACGTTTAAGTCCGCCCCAGACATAGCTGGCACCAAATTGACGTTGCGGTCGGACGGCTTCTTCTGTGTGCACTTGGCACCTCACTTAAAGGTTTTAGGGTTGGAAAATTGACTGTGGCCATCAACGGCAACAGCACATACACATCCCGCAAACCTGGGTCACTAGACCGTCTCCTTTAAGTGGTTAGTCATTAAAAGCTGACTAAGTTGTTGAACTGTTAATAACAGTAGCCCTCCCTAAAACATGCTGACAACCCATCTATTGCTTTTAGTGCCGCTACTCACAGATTAAACTCGGTGATTTACCGGTAAAAATGTGCCCCGCAGGGTTTGCCTGCGGGGCACAACTAGGGTTTAGAAACCGCTTTATTCTGGGCCAAACTCGCTGTCTAGTCGGGCGCTTTGCTCATCACAGAAATCTAGCGCCGGGTGGTCTCGATATTTGGGACTGTCCAGCATGGCACGGATCTTAGCGATAGCGGCGCGGGCCTGCTCTACATCACCTAGCGCTATGTGGCAGCGCACCACCATGGCCATGGCGCGCGGAGCCTGGTACAGATCCTCGTCGCTCATAAAGCTCTCATAGGAGGCCTGAGCGTGTTCTAGACACTGACTAATTTCCTCACAGTTCCAGCAGATCACCGCGAAGTCGTAATGCCACGAACCCATTTCGTATTCGGGCAGGTAACGCGGGCTGGCCGGCTGGGCCTGAGCTAGTTTGCGGGCGCGCTCCATCAGCTCGGCGGCCCGGTCAAAGTTAGCGCGGCGCTGAGGCAGGGTGGGGCTTTGCACCAGGTCGCCGGCGGCGCGGCGTAAGGTGCGTTCACAGTCAATGCACTCGTCAGGGGTTTTTAGCTCATAGCCGTCAACTAGGCGCATCAAAATCCCAAAGGCACGCGTAAATTCATCGTTTTCTTCGCAGCAGCTGGCCGCATACTCTAAAGCGTTCTCCCAGGCTTTGGTGTTTCCTTGGGCGGCTTCAAACTCGGCAGTCTTTTCGAAGTTATCGGCGGCCTCCCCCAGCTCACCCATAGCCATCTGCACCTGGGCTAGGGTGCGCACAAAGTGGTGGCGGATAGCCGGTAGGTCACGCGAATCTAGCAGGTTCAGGCCTGATTCAATGATTTCAGCGCTTTCTAGGTAGCGCCCGTCTTGGCCTAGGGCCTGGGCCAGGAACAGCAGGGAGGTCAGCGCCCGATCCATCTGCCCAAGCGTCAGGCACACGTTAACCATTTCGCGGCACTGGCGCACAGCTTCTTGGTATTCACCCATAGACACACTGGCCCTGGCAATCACCAGGCGAGCGTTTAACACAATGCGCGGCGGGCAGGGGTCGTAGCGGCGCATTAGTTCATCGGCTAGGGCGCAGGCGTCATACACCTTGCCGGTGGCGCGCTGATATTCAGCCAGATCAATATCCAAAATGTCTTTGATCTGCATGACTGACTGGCCCTGCCCCGCCTCCAGGTTTAGTGGGCGCCGGGCAATGGTGCGTCGTAGCTCTAGGCACTTTGCGGCCAGTTCTTTGTCTTCTAGCTGCAAGGATGTGCCAATTAGGCTGCCGGCAATAGAAAACAGGAAACTGTCAAAGTCCTTTTGCCGCTCGCGCTCTTCACAGCCTCGCTCAACCATATCAGCGGTGAGCTGGTAAAGGCTTTCAAGTTTCTGTTGGCGTTTGGTGCGCTTGTCAACATTGGAGTCTTCATCCCCGCTCATCTGCTCTAGGCTCAGCTCAGAGTCAATGTCGGAGATTTCAAAGGCCACCAGGTAGGACTCGTCAAAAGCTACCCGTCCGGCGCGCTTGTTTTTAAGCTTGGCTAGCAGGCCCCGGCTGGCTTCCTGGGAGTTCAGCCGCTCTAGTACTGCTTCACGCGCCCGCGCCCGCCAGGTAATGGCTCCTTGGGGATCCAGCAGGGCACTGTGAATACCGGCTAGGGACACGTATTTAACCACTGGATCAATATCCATGGCTTCAATGGCTTCAGCGTAACCAGGGGTGATTAGCTGGTCCATTAGGTATTCAAATTCCAGGTCGGTGCCGATATCAAAGAACTGGGCGATGTAGCGCTCCATAGCCTGGTTGACGTCTGTTACCGGCTTGGGTCGGCTCAGGTCTACCGCCGGGTAGGGGGCTAGTTCGTCATCTTTAAGCGGACTGAGTTTCTGGTTGGGGCGTGCGGGGGCCTCAATGGTTTCCAGTCCGCCTTTTTCACCAAGTGCGACGCCCTCTGGCAGTTCTTCGCCGATCTCTAGCAGGTCTACGCCTAGGGAGGCGAAGCTGTCGTCGGCATCGCCTAGGTTTTTGAAGGTTTCACGCTCTAGGCGAGTGCGGGTGGTGTCGGTGAAGAAGCTGTTCTGGTTGCGGGCGTCGAATTTTGCGGCTAGATCGTAGGCCCACTGGGTGAGGCCTTCGTAAAGCTGGGCCATGGTGGTTTGGGAGGTAATTTCCATTCCCGGGCACCACATGTTTTTGGTGTCGACGTCGATACTAACTAGCCCCTGTCCTTGACCGGCTGCCACTGATTCGCGGGCTACCAAAGCTGCGCCAACTAGTAGCTCCCACAGGGCGTAGGCACTGTCTACCGCCTTGATTAGGGGCAGGGTTTCACGCAGGGCCCGCAGGCCCCTAGCGAGGTGCCCAGATAGAGCCAGGTATTGCAAGTGCAAACCTAGTTTTACGGCGTTACCCGGGTCGCGGCGCGATACCCGGTAGGAGCGTAGGTGTGCATCCCAGGCATCCTTGGGCCGGTTGGTGTACAGCATGGGTAGCAGGGCCCGCGCCTGGGTGGCTTGGGGCTGGTCGGCGCAGCCCACGGTACCGCCTAACACCGGGATGGTGGCGCTGAGGGCTAGCTGCCAGTCTTCGACGGCGGTGGCGTAGTCCACTTGAATTTGCAGGTCACAGGCAGGGCAGTCAGAAAACTCGTCGGTGGGGGTGGCACGCCAGGAGGTTAGCTGCTCATGGGCCAGCTCTAGTTCACCTAGGCTCTGGTACATCCACACCCCAATGCCGTACACCGTGTGGGAGCTAAGCCCCTGCTCATGGTAGAAGTCGCTAAATTGCTTAAATAGCGCTTCTATCTGGGAGCGTTTAATATCGGGGTTTTTACACACCATTTCAATGATCCACTTGTACTGCCAGCGCAGCGTGTCCAAGCGCTCCTCATCGAAATACTCGGGGTGGTTTTTGTACAGCGCCAAGCACCAGGAGAAAGGTGCCATGGCTTTCCAGCGTTCACTGCCTTGCACATAGGCCTCAACTAGTAGCTGATGGGCTTCTAGCTGCAGGGCAGTGTCATCAATGCCCAGTGAGGCATTGGCAGCTTCAGCCGCCGCAGTGATGCGGGCCCGGCCGTAAGCCAGGGCGTAGACATAGTCAAGTTGCTGACGAACGTCGTCGGCAGTAGTCATGGTATTCCTTCCCAGCCTGCTAGTTGGTGTTAGCCCTGCAACGCCATATCTAGCAAAGCCCCCAGGGCTTGCGCCGCCCAGGCACGTTCTTTGGGTCCTAGCGGTTGGCGCCCGGCTAGCAGGCACTGCACATATAGGCCGCGCAGTACTTGGCTAGCAATTTTCTCGTTGGAGCCTACCGCCACTAGGCGCGCCACCAAAGAGTTGGCGCGGTTAAGCACTAGTCGCGGGGGGCGTGAATTAGCAAATGGGTCAGTTACGCCCAGTAGTTCTTGCCAGATACTGTCAGCGTTTTCGCGCGCAGTTTTAGCTACCTGACGTTCGGCCAGATCCGGGTCTGGCAGGTACAGGGCTGGCATGGTGGCCGGCTCAAAGCGACGTAGCACCACTTCACAGTCTGCCGGGTTGATAGCTCGGGCAGCTACCAGCATCAGGTCTAAAGCTTCAGCTTCTTCTGCTGGGGAGGCGTTCTGGAAGGCATCTAGCAGGTCACCAGGGTCTACCAGAGAGATGTTCACACTCTTACCAGACACTGTCTGGTTGCGCATGAAGGCACCCAACACCTCATCCTCATAGGCGTAGCCGGCGTTTACCAGCACCAGTTCCTGACTGGCGGCCACATCCGCCAGCGCCCGGTACTGATCTACGCTGCGGGTATAGCGCACCGGCTTATCCATCTCGGCTAGCTCCACCAGCGTGCGCGGGCCCAGCGTGGTCTGGTAGGGCACATACTTAGACACTAGGTCCAGCATGTAGTCGTCAGTTAGGGCCACTGAGCGCAGGCCTACCGCATGGCCGGCCACAAACTCGTTAAACGAGCCCGGGGCGTGCTTAGCTAGGCGCTCTAGCCAGGTGCGAATACCGCTACCTACCGCATTGGCGGTGTCGTGCAGCAGGTCGTCATCGGCTAGCTGCTCACGTGAGGCAGTCAGCCGCAGGTAATCGGCGTCGGCCACCACCCGCGCAAAGTAAGCCCACTTGGGGGCCAGCCCCTGAGCGGAGCGCGAAACCAGCATCCGCTTGACGTAGACGGTGTGGCGCGAGTCGTTGGTGCTCACCCCATCAGGGTTAATAGCCACCAGTCCGTGCAGCCCCGAGCCGGGAATCGCAATTTCGAGAATCTCACTGGGGTTAAAGCCTAGGTTTTCACGGCACCAGCGCACCTGCTGCTCACGCGGCAGTTCCCAGGGGGCCTTGGCGTTGCCGTGGTGGGTGGTGCGCCCCTGGGAGCGCACTTCAATCTCTACCGGCAGTAGTGAGCCAAACTCGTCGATCAGCGAGCGCACTGTGTCTGGCTCCATCCACACTTCGCCGGGCAGGGCGTGCAGGGTGATTACGGTGCCGCTTTGGCGCAGCACCCCCGGGTCGACGGCGTCGAGCACGTCTACGCTGTAGGTGCCGTCAGTGTGTCCCTGCCAGTGCACGGTGGGGGCGTTGGGGTCTTTGGCTGAGCGTGAGCGCACATCAATTTCGGGGCTGACCATAAAGCAGGACAGCAGCCCGATACCGAATTGACCCAAAAAGTCTGAACGGGCCAGGCCCAGCTCGTCGCGTTTAGAGGAGGCACCAATGGTGGATAGGAGCGTGCCCGCCTCCTGCTCGGTTAAGCCAATGCCGGTGTCGGCGCAGGTAAGGGTGTTGCCTTCAATGGTGAAAGAGATGCGGGCGGGAGCCTGCGGGTCTAGTTCGCGGCGTGCAGAGATAGCATCCACGCAGTTTTGTAGCAGTTCGCGCACATACACGCGCGGACCAGAGTAGAGATTGCGCGAAAGCAGATCTACCATGCCGCGCAGGTCTACTTGGAATGTGGACATCAGTCAGCTTCCTGGTTGGGTTCCAACCCTAGGTCGAGGCGGGCTGTGCGCAGGGCGTCTAGGGTGGCGTCGAGCATAGTGTAGATGTAGCTGCTGAGCTGTTTGCCGTTGGCACCACGCCCCACGGGAATTACAAAGTCTGAGCGTATTTGTAGCCCGGTATCGTCAGCCTCACTGTAGAGGGTGGGAAACAGGGCGTTTTCGTTGTAGTAGCAGCACACGGAGTCTAGGCGTGAGCGATTTTCTTCGCTAACGCTCATGTCGACGTCGTACAGGCCGTGCACGCGCAGCAGTCCGGCGCGGGTGATCTCCATAATCACGCCAAAGCCACCGAAACCACTAACCACATACTGGCGTTCGTCGTCGCCGTCTACGCCGTATTTGTAGCCTTGCTGCTCATACCATTCGGTGAGGCGTTCTATCGTTACCGGCGGGGTGTCTTGATCTTCAGGATGTTGCCACCAAGCCATTATTCACTCTCCCCCATCAGATCTGGATGCTCCATACTTAATTCGCGCAAAGCACCTTCTGTGGCGGCAATTGCCAGGTCCATGAATTCATCCAGCTGCGCGTCACTCATGCCTTCCATGATGATTCCGGCTACTGCCGCCCGCAGCACTGGGGTGTCAGTGTTGCGCCCGTAAATGCCCAGCTGCGGCATGAAACGCTTGGCGTTTAGTTCGTTTATATAGGTTTGCAGCAGCGCAGCGTCGGTGCGGGTTAAGTTAGCTTTCCAAACCGCACGCACCCAGATGAAATTATCGTGTTGTAACCCGATCACTACGGTACACACGGCAAAGTTAACTGAAATAATTCCCGCACTGTCGACGGTGTATTCCAGGCCCGCATTTTCCAGCCAGGTCCTCACTCGCTCCTGGTTGACCTGCGGCTGTGCACTCATGGCCTACCCTCCAAAATCTATTGATGTCCATCATTTCACACTGGGGGCGCTGGCGCGAATTTTTTCGTTATTGGCGCTCAATCCCCAAGAACAAGCCCCCTCATAAAGCATCAGGGAGATACCCGCAAAAACCGCCAGGGAGATACCCGCAGGTACCTCCCTGGTTGTCTGTAGCCACTAAGCTCAGAATGCCGGAATGTAGATCTCGACGCGGCGGTTGGCTTGACGGCCGGCCGGATTGTCGGAGCCGTCAGCGTTGGTGTTGTCAGCTACCGGCTGGGTTTTGCCGTAACCGTGGGTTTCCAGGTTAGCGGTGACGCCGTCGGCCTTGAGCTGGGTGGCGACGGCGGAGGCGCGCTTTTCGCTCAGGTCTTGGTTGAAGGCATCGTCACCGATAGAGTCTGTGTGTCCGTTGATCTGTGCAGCGGGCACCTTAGCCTGGTTAAGCACAGTGGCCAGCTTAGCCAAAGTGGCTTTGGCTTCGGGGCGCAGGTCGTATTTACCGAAGTCGAACAGCACACCGTCTTGCAGGGTGATTACTGTGCCGCAGCTCTTGACGGGCTTGAGGCTTTCAACCTTGGGGAATTTACCTACCTTGGCTACCGGGGGCAGCTTTTCGGCTTTAATTTTTTGCCCGTTTACCAGGGCGCTGCCATCACCATTGTTGATGATGTTTAGCGTGGAAGAGGTGTAAGTTCCGCCGCCGTTACCGTTGTTGTTGTATTTAATGTTGTTTTTTGTGTCCTCGTAGGTACCTGAGCCGTTGGAGGAAATGTTGATCTTAACGCCGGTTTCAGAGTTGTCGTAGGTACCCGAGCCGTCGGAGGAAACGTTGATGCTTAGGGTCTTACTCTTATAGGTGCCTGAGCCATCGGAGGAAACGGTAATGTTTTCACCGGTTTCAGAGTTGGTGTAAGTACCTGAGCCTTCACCACTGTAAGTAATGTTAACTGGACCGTCAGTGATGACGCCGGCGCCGGTACCACTGTTAATTACGGAGCCGCTGTCGCTGCTGGTTACGCCCGCACCAGAGCCACTGAGGATGGTGCTGCCGGAAACCACGCCATTGCCGTCACACTTGGCGGGGCTGACACTAATGCCAGGAACAGTGCTTAGTTCTTTGGTGCTTTCAATTATGGCTTTGTCCGAGTTTTGTGCGAACACGCCAATGGAGGGAATAGAGAAAACCGGTACGGCCGGGATTTCACCGGGCTTAAGCCCGGGCACAGTAGCCGTTGAGCTGGCGCTAGCAGCAGATTTGGCGCTAGCAGTGGCTACCGTGGTGGTTTTGGCGGAACTTTCCGCAGCAGGCTTGGTGTCTGAGCCGCAAGCCCCAAGCGCAAATAGCAAAGCTAATGGTGTAGCAACCAGGGCAAGGCGACGATGAGCGGTGTCTTGGTGTTTCATGTGTTAACCCTACGTGAGCTGTGCGCAAGAGTTACCCCAAAGCGTGCAAGTACGCCAAAAACCCATGACTTTAACCGGTAAATGTCAGGATATATCCAGTTTTCCATTCAATTTGTGCCCCCGAGACGATTCGAACGTCCGACACCCGCTTTAGGAGAGCGGTGCTCTATCCCCTGAGCTACGAGGGCATTACACAAGCTAGTTTAGCAGCTGCAGACATAGTGGCGTCACCCGCCTTGCGGCGGGTGACGCCGAGTTAAGGTGATGACGACCGCTACCGGCTATCTATGCTATGCACGCGGCCAGGGAGTGTTCCCTCGCCGAGCCGGCTCCTCACGCACACGCTGAGGTACTACCAGCACTGGGCAGCTTGCGTGGCTGAGGACGGCTTGAGAGGTGGAGCCGAGCAGGATTCCAGAGAAGCCGCCGCGACCGCGAGAGCCCACCACTATCAGGTCTACCGCAGTAGAGAACTCAGCCATGAGTTCTGCTGCGTTCCCGTCTAGCACGTGCCGGCGCACGCGCACATCCGGGTAATCCTTGGTAACTGCAGCGATCGTGCGATCTAAGCCTGCGCGTAGATCGTTAACAACTTCTTCATGGTCTACAGCGGCCGGTAGCCAGGCCAGTGCGCCTGAGCCAGCCGCGATGGGTACGGCAGCGATGGCGGTGAGCTCTGCATTCCACAGGTGTGAGGCTACCACTGCAGCCGTCAAGGCCTTGCGGGATGAGTCAGAACCGTCAACACCCACCACGATGCGTCTTACCGGCGTGAAGGCCGATCCCTCTTTGTGTTGAGGTACAACCGCCACCGGGCAGTGGGCGTGAGCAGGAAGTGCTGAGGAGACGGCACCTAGTAGGCGGTCAGCAAAGCCGCCGCCACCACGAGTACCTACTACCGCAAGGCTAGCCTCGCGCGATAGTTCCACTAGCACCCCAGTGGGATCACCGGTCTCCAGCGCACTGGTTACCGGCACATTGGCCTCACGCACAATGGCTTCGGCCTCTTCAATAACTTTTTGGGCACCAGCCCGAATTGCACTGTCGTCAATACCGGCATATCCACCATCTAGCGAACCTGCCGTGAACGAAGGCAAAGAATACGCACAAACTAAGTGCACACGAGCACCGGAGTGCGCCGCGTGTTGTACTGCCCACCGCAGAGCTTCCAGCGACTCAAGCGAGCCGTCTACGCCCACGAGGACAACATTGTCTGTGGTCATTGGTCGACACCTTCCTAACTACGGTTCACTTGGAGGCATGAGGACCGACACGCCTCCTAAGTGAGGTATACGACACTGTATCGCAATTATTCGCTATTTGCACCCATGGAGTTTGCATATTTTCAGACATCTATGCAGATCAAAAGCATTTTGTAGCAGACTTAGTGGCATGTAGCAAGCTTTGTACCACTTGCACTATTGGCAGTATTTACGCGGCTTACACACCAATCAATGGTCAACTAAGTCAGTTGCTCATAACATAGCCTGTCAGCGTTAATGTGTTGACAAACACATTCTTGCGGGTGCCCATTTTTGGTTGCACTTCAGCGTGTCTTTAGTCCTATGGCCGACGTCGCCGCTCACCCTCCAGCGCCGTGACCAGATCCACAGCGCTACTTACCGGCGCTATTAGCCCAGCGATATCACCAGCCCCACCTAACCACTAGAGCCACTAGCTAACCACAGCGGTGCCGTCGACCCCACAAAAGCCTACAGCGGAGCGACACGAAAACCACAGACTAGGGCTGCCCACAGGCAACTCAGACAAACAAAAAGAGGGCCCGCACATGCGGACCCTCCCTACCTTAGCTAAATTCAGGAAATGCGCAGGTAAGTGGCGCCGGAGTAGACAGCGGCGTACTGCACACCGAGCGATTCGTTGGCAGCATCAACCATCATGCCGTTACCCATGTAGATACCTACGTGGCCAGGCCACCACACAACGTCACCGGGGCGAGCCTCGGAGGCGCTAACGACGGTACCGGCAGCGCGGATACCTTCACTCTGGTGGGGCAGGCTTACACCGAACTGGGCGTAAACGTAGGAAACCAGACCGGAGCAGTCAAAGCCGGAGGGGCTAGAGCCACCCCATACGTAGGGAACACCTACATACTGCATGGCCAGGGCGGCCACGGAGGAAGCGCTAGCGCTAGCGGCCGGAGCCGGGGTTTCAGCCTGGGTGGCAGTAGAGCTAGAGGACTCGCTCTCAGATTCATTCTGAGTGGCAGCGGGGGTCTCTTCGGCCTCAGCCTTGTCCTTGGTGGTGTCAGCGGCAGGGGTGGCAGTAGCGGCGGGGGCCGGCTCTGCCTTCTTCTCAACACTTACACCGGCCTGGGCCGAAGAGTCAGCGCTCCACTGGACGTCATCAGAGACATCGAGAGCGGCGTTAGTAGTTACGGCTTCGCGTGCATCAAGAGCCACGGTGGTAACAGAGGCGCTCTTAAGAGTACCTGCACTGTTCGCGGCCTGGGTGCTGGTGCCGGATGCGGCCGCACCGGAAGCAACCACAGTAAGAGCGAGACCCGAGGATGCAGCGACGGCTAGGGAGCGACGCACCATGGGGGAGGCACCGACCAGCGAGTTAAGCGGGCGGGCTGCCTTACGGTGGCGCGCAGAGGACGTCTTAGACATTGGTTTCTCCTGTTTGAGCCTTACGGGGTTACCTTAGCGGAAATTTCCACTAGATGCGCATCAGCGCCTAGGTAACTCCGGTCCCGTTAGCCGGATCTGTGTTCCACTTCGGCCATAACGGGACTTGGCTCTGACCTCCGCGATCGCAAACCGGTATGGTTCGCGACAGGTAAGACTGTAGCCTAAATTCAAGCCGGTTGTCACAGTAAGGTAACACTTCTTGATGTAGCACGAGTCACAAGAGTAAACTTGGTTCCCGTTTTTTCCGCGCCATACCGCCATTTTGTTTCGCACTGTCAGCTTAGAAATTGCTCTTGTGATTTGCCGCCAGTGACCATGATTTATTCAACTTTTGGAACAAAAAGGCGACGACGTAGCCCTACCTACGTCGTCGCCTGACGGTGGCTGAGCTGCGCACTAACGCCCGCTCGGCCCTACTTTGATCAGCTGCGGAAAATAAAGGCGTGACGCGCAATGGCGTCGGTTAGGAAGATACGGGCGCCCGCATCGGTGGTGACAATGACGCCGTGGGCATCAGTGCTGATATTTACTGACACTCCGGGGGCAATACCGGCCTTGTTGATCTCAGTAAAGACCTCTTCACGGGCCTGTACCGGCTCACCTAGGCGCTTGATTACGCCGCGCTGCACTCCCCGACGACGCGCTTCTTCTACGCTCATCTCGTCGGCTGCCGGGGCGGGGCGCTGCTCACCCGCTTCAGGAATGGGGTTACCGAAGGGGTCTACGCCCGGGTCATCTAGTACGGCCAGCAGACGCGCCTCGACGTCGTCGCTCATTACGTGCTCCCAGCGGCAAGCCTCCTGGTGCACCAGATTGCGGTCCAGGCGGATCACATCTAGTAGCAGTCGCTCAGCTAGGCGGTGCTTGCGTACCACCTCGGTAGCGCGGTGACGACCGGCGTCAGTTAGCTCAAGGGAACGGTCGGGGGCCACATGAATTAGGCCGTCGCGCTCCATACGGGCCACAGTCTGGCTAACCGTGGGGCCAGAATGGTCTAGGCGCTCCACAATGCGTGCGCGCAGCGGCGTGACGCCGTCCTCTTCAAGCTCGTAAACCGTCTTGAGGTACATTTCGGTGGTGTCGATTAAGTCGCTCATGGTGTAACGCGGGGACCCTTCGGGATGGTGCAGTTAAGGCAGCGTTATGGCTAAACCTCATCCAACTGAGGTCAGGCTATCACTCCCAGGTTTACTGAGGCACTCCTAACCCGCCTAGCAACGCTTTAACTGGTCATCTTGTGGCGAAATAAGGCCGTTTTCATTGTCGGCCTCACCCTGGCGCAATCGCACGGTTTCCACAAAAGGCGCGTGACGCAAATACCTAAGGCGAATATTCCAGGCTTTAAAAGCCCACAGGCTAACCAGCGCGGCCACCGCAATTGAACTAATTCCACCAGCTATCAGGGCGGCGCGCGGCCCAAAAGCGTCCGATAGCCACCCCACCACAGGTGAGCCAATCGGCGTCGCCCCTAGCAACACCATTACATATAGGCTCATTACCCGCCCCCGCACCGCCTCCGGGGTGGTTAGCTGCACACTCTGGTTGGCGGCGGTAAGCAGGCTAAGCACAAAGAAACCTACCGGGATAGAAGCCGCCATAAAGGTGTAGTAATTAGGCATCAAAGCCAAAATACAGGTGGTTACCCCCAGCCCCAGGGCCCCAATAATCACCAGCCGCACCCGCGAGTCACGGCATCGGGCCGCCACTAGCGCCCCAGTAAGCGAGCCGATAGCAAAAGCACTAGAAACATTGCCGTATGCGTCAGCCTCCATATGGAAGGTGGAACGTACCATTGCAGCTAAGGTGACCGGGAAGTTAAGGGTCATGGCGCTAACGACGGCGACCACCACCATAATCACCAAGATGTCGCTGCGTGAACGCAGGTAGGCCACGCCTTCACGGAGCTGTCCAGGTTTGGGTTTAGAGCGCTCCACCTCGCGAAAGTGACGCCTGGGGGTCAAGATCAGCGCCGCCATCGGCATTAAGAAGGTCAGCGCATTGATACCAAACACCCAACCTTCACCAACCCAGTTAATAACCAAACCAGCAAAAGCGGGGCCAATTAAGCGGGCCGCGTTAAAGCTGGTGGCGTTTAGCCCCACCGCATTAGATAGCGAGTCAACCGGCACCATAGAAGCCACAAAAGTTTGGCGCACCGGGGCGTCATAGGCGGCCACCACCCCAGCCAGTGCCGCCGCCACATACACATGCCACAGCTGCACCTGACCACTGATCACATCTGCTGCCAGCAGGGCACTAATTAAACTCATTAAACCCTGGGTGCATACCAGTAATTTACGTGGATTGACCCGGTCGGCCACCACCCCGGCATGGGGCGAGAACAGCAGGGAGGGCCCAAATTGCAGGGCGCTAACTACACCCACCGCATAGGCGGAATCGTTGGTAAGTGTGCGCAGCACCAACCAGTCTTGGGCGATGCGTTGCATCCAGGTACCGATATTGGCAATCAGGGCACTAAAAAACCAGATGCGATAAGCGGGATATTTCAGGGATGCGAAAGTTTCTCTCACGTAAAAGTTAGCCTCCTTAAGATTCTAAATTTTACGCCTGCCCCGCCCCAGCCACGTCACCACTCGTCCCAGCCGCGCTGCCCCCGCCGCAAGTCAAGTTACGACGACGCCGTCGACCCCCAGCGCACCATCAGCCCCCTGGAACACACCATCAGCCCCCTGAAAGCTGGAGGCAGCAGGCAAAGCTGCGAGCGCCGTCGGCCCTAAAAACCAGGCTCACACGGCAGCAAAAAAAAGGGGGGCGCAGCTAAAAGCCGCACCCCCCTTACGGGTTTATAAGGAATCAGCTGACACCCAAAATGGCCTTAATGGGGGCCAGGGTGAAGTAAACCAGGAACAGCACGGCAGTCAGCCACATCAGCGGGTGAATCTGCTTGACCTTTCCGCGAGCCACAGCCAGCACCACATAAGACAAGAAGCCAGCACCAATACCGTTAGTAATGGAGTAGCTGAAGGGCATCATGGCGATGGTCAGGAAGGACGGGATGGCAATTTCCAGGTCAGTCCAGTCAATCTCAGCCACCTGGGTCATCATCAAGAAACCAACGATCACCAGAGCAGGCGTGGCCGCCTCGTAGGGAACCATACCTACCAGCGGGGCAATGAACATCGACAGGAAGAACAGGCAGCCGGTAATCACACTGGCCAAACCAGTACGGGCACCTTCACCAACACCGGTGGCGGACTCAATATAAGAGGTGTTGGAGGAAACGCCACCCATACCACCAGCAACTGCGGCTAGAGAGTCAACTACCAGGATTTCGCGGGTCTTGGGCGGGTTGCCCTCAGAGTCCAGCAGGTCACCTTCAGCACCGACGGCGATCATGGTGCCCATGGTGTCGAAGAAGTCGGCCAGCAACAGGGTGAACACCAGCAGCACTACCGAAACAATGCCTACCTTATCGATAGAACCCAGCAGGGAGAACTTACCTAGGGTTTCGAAGGAAGGCAGGGCGAAAGGTGAGCCGTTTAGGTGCGGCACGGTCAGGGACCAGCCGGTCTTGTTCTTTTCAGCGTCGAAAGCGCCCAGGTTGGCGACAGCTTCAACGATGACGGCTAGCACGGTGGAGGAAAGAATACCGATCAGGATGGCGCCACGAACCTTACGCACCATCAAAATCAGGGTTAGGAATAGGCCAAACATGAACACCAGCGTGGGCCAGCCCTGTAGCGAGCCACCCAGGCCAAGCTCTAGCGGGGTGCCACCTTGACGTACCACCTTGGAGTCAATCAGACCAATAAGCGCAATGAAAAGGCCCAGACCAACACTGATAGCAGTCTTGAGCTGAGCGGGAACTGCGCGGAACACAGCTTCACGGAAACCGGTTAGCACTAGTAGGAGGATGACTAGACCCTCGATCACGATTAGACCCATAGCGTCGGCATAGGTCATGCCGTGCATACCAACCAGGGTGTAGGCCACCATGGCGTTGATGCCTAGACCAGCAGCCAAAGCTAGCGGGTAGTTGGCTACTACACCCATCAGGATGGTCATAACACCGGCAATAAATGCGGTACCGGAAGCGATCTGGGCGGAGGTGCCCAGCGGAGCGATTCCGTCGTGGGGAGTGCTAAGGATAAGCGGGTTGAGCACCAAAATGTAGCTCATGGAGAAGAAGGTAACCAGGCCACCACGTACTTCGCGGGCGACGGTGGAACCCCTTTGGGAGATCTTGAAGAACCGATCTAGCGGACTTAGTTGCGCATTAGTAGCGCTTGCAGTACTCACCTAGCCCATTTTGACTTTTACGTCCAGAAAAGGGCAATATCGCCATCAGAGAACTAAATCACAGAAAGTTTTGCCACCTAACCGCTTAGTAGTATGCAGTTAGCGCCTAAGCGCCCCGAACTACCTGGTGACCGGCTTAAGGAGAGGCTATGGGGATCTACGAGCAGCTTGCTGCTGAGCACGCCGAACGTGAGCGTGCGCAGCGTGAGCGCGCGCAGCAGATGGCCGCTATGGCTGCCCGTGAGGCCGCCATGCGTGAAGCTGCCCAGCGCGCGCAGGCCCAGCAGGCTCAACTAGCACAGGCCCAGCGCGCAGCTGCCAATGCTGCTGCCGCCCACGCCGCCACTCAGCGTGCTGCAGCCCAGCGTGCCACTGGCGCCCAAGCAGCCGCAGCCCAAGCCACTGCCGCACGTGCTGGCCAATACCCGCACTATCAGGATCCGCGCTATCAGCACGCCCCTGGCCCCGCCCAGAACTTTGTGCCCCAGCAAGCCCCTGGCCCGACGGCACCCGGCTACAACCCCACAGCTCCCGTCGCCCCAGTACCCGGCTACCCCGCAACTCCAGCACCCGGTCACCCCGCGCAGTTTGCGCCGCCAGCCCCCCAGCCTGCCGCCCGGGCTCAGTCTGCCCCCAAGGCTGGCCGCCTGCGTAGCAAACTCTTTGGCGCCAAAAGACGCCAGTGCAAAGCTGACGCAAACCAGTTAGCAAACCGCGTCGTCGGCAATGTAGCTAATGCCGCCCCACCGGCCTTAATGGCCCCGCCTTCCCCTCCGGGCCTTCAACAAAGTGCCCCACAGCCGCCAGCTCCGGCCCCAGCCTCATCAGCTCCAGCCCCGGCGCAGACCCAAATTCAGGCTCCAACCCCGGCCCTAACGCCGGCAGCCCCGGCAGCCGCAGCTGCAGCCCCGACTGACGCTCCGGCGTCGGCTATTAAGCGCTTTAAAGCGCTATCCATTAAGCGCAGCCCTAAACCCAAGGCGCCTATCCCGGCGCCGGCAGATAAAAACACTGAGCACAATCTGGCGCACTATAAGTCCCTACCCACTGTTGGCCCCGAGAATGTGGACGCGCTGCACCTAATGGCTGTGGGCACCAGCATTTGGGCTCTGGCGGCGGTGGGGCTGTCCATTTTGCTGGGCGCCACGGCTTCACGCTCGGCCGCTTTGGAAATTTGCCTGTGTGGAATTGTTATTGGGGTGATCGGTATGGCTTGGGGTGGCGTGCACGAGTATCGCAAAGCCCTAGGTCGCGGCCCGTTAAGTGAAGATAACAGCACCCCTGTCGACGACGTCGCTGCCGGCGAGGCCCTTAGCCTGCGTTACCGCGATATTTAAGCCGACTCCACCTCTACCGCACCTTCATCCACGATAGGTGCGTTGGCGGGCCAAGCTGTTTCTCGCTCGGGCACGTCAGTCTCTGAGTGAGCCCCACAGCCGTGATCCATGGAAACCACCTGGCCGTCGTCGGGAGACCAGGCGTTAGCGCACACCCCAAACAGGCGGCGCATGGGTCCATCAATACGCATCAGGAAACCGCAGCTAGAGCAGCTGGCGTGAGCGCGACGCACACCGTCAGCAGCAGGGCCGTGATCACCCTCGTACCAGCGCTGGGCGGCGGCGGCCAGGCCCTGTGGTGAAAGCACCCGGGCGCGCCCCAAGTAGAGCTCATCAACAGCCACGGCGTCAGCTACGGCGTCGTCGGTGGCCTGCCAGCCAGGCTGGAGGCGCTCATCTAATTCTCGAAAGGGTAGCCGGTCACCACGGTTCACATCTGAGGGCTGCAGGCGCTGCTCCCAAGGCACCCAGGCGGGAGCTAGCAGTGCATCCTCACCGGGGGCCAGGTCTAGCTCGCAGATGGTGGCCTGGCGAGCTCGCGAAGGGCGCGCCACAGTAACCTGCCAACGCCAGCCGCGATAGCCGGGCAGCTTGCAGTCAAACAGGTGGGTGACCATACGCTTACCGGTGGGAATAGCCCCGCTATAGTCACCGACGCTAGCCGGGTCGGTAATGTCAGCTAGCGCCATGCGAGCTACCTCAATAACTTGCTCACTACACAGCACTTTGTCTTTGGCGGCGGCCGCAGCCTGAGTGGCGGTGGGTGCCGCCCCTAAACGTTGATCGGTCACATGGTTTAGTCTACGACGCTTTGCAGTACCCGATAGGCGCGGGCCTTGCGCAGTAACATACGTGCAGCTGCGCGACCCATGGCGCAGGTGATGGCGTCAATGCGGCGCCCCTGGGCCAGTACGTCGTCGGCTTGGCGCTTGATAGTAGCCTGATCTAGCCCAGCTTTAGCCCCATCTTCTTTAGCCCACAGGTATAGGCGCTCAGGCACAACTTCAGGGTGCCACTGCAAGCCCAGCACGCTGCCCAGACGCCAGGCCTCAATGGGGCAGTCTTTAGAGCTGGCCAGCAGTTTGGCTTGCGGGGGTAGGGTGACGACGGCGTCGTTGTGGTTTACCGGCACGGGCAGCTGCGTGCCCTCATTGGTGGCTACATCCACGCGGGCACTAGCGGCGTCACCTTGAGCGAACATTTCTGCGATGGCTTCATCTTCCTGGCCTGCTTCGGTGAGGAAGACACTAGCTAGGCCACGCTCGCCTTGTCCGGGGGCGGGGCTAGCTACCTGCCCACCCAGGGCACGGGCGGAAAGCTGAGAGCCCAGGCAGATACCAAACACTGGCATGGCGTGGGCGTGGGCCTCACGCACCAGCTGACTGAGCGGCTCCATCCAGGGGTAGTCGGCGCCGTCGTTAGCACCCATAGGGCCACCTAGAATGATGATGCCATCGCTGTTTAGCTCACTGTAAGCTGGGACCGGCTGAGCAGCTAAGTCAATGGTGTTAAGGATAGCTCCCTCAGAAGCTAGCCACTGTCCAAACCGGGCAACGCCAACCGTAGATGCGGGCTGGAAAACAGTGAGGACCGGAGTTTTATTAATCGCGTCAGTGATTGAGGAATCCTGGGACATAGTGCCTATAGAAACATGTTGGCGGCTCTAAGGGAAATACTTTCTCATGCATGGCGCGTCTGGTTCGCTCCTGACATAGACTACTGAGGGACGCAGCAGGCAGGAAAGACTATGGGAACCGCTTTATTTATCTTCATAATTGGGGCTGTGCTAGCCGCCATCGTGGCGCTAAGCACTTCCAATTCGAATATGCGTAAACGCATCGAGGCCGCTCCCACTGCGGGTTTAATGCCCGGGGTGGATCTAAACCAGCTCGATGCGCAGGCTAACTCTGCACTAATGGCCGCCGACGATTTGGTACACACCGCCGATCAGGAGCTGGCTTTTGCGCAGGCACAGTTTTCTAGTTCTGAAACGCAAGCTTTTGCTAACGCTATTGATAGTGCCAAGGCGGAGTTGAGCCGGGCTTTTGAATTGCGCCGTCTACTTGACGACGATCGCCCTGAGACCCCGGTGCAGCGTCACCACATGCTTAATGAACTGCTCGATCGCTGCCAGCGGGCCACTAACGCAATTAAGTCCCAGGAGCAGCAGTTCGCTTCTAAGCGTGATGTGTTAGCTAATATTCCTGACACCCTCTCGCAGCTAAATATTCAGGTAGGCGAGGTGCGCGTCAGTATTGAAAACGCCCGCTCGCTGCTGGTTGCACTATCTGCCACCTACCCGGCTGAATCGCTTGCTTCAGTGGCTGACGCCCCTGAGCGGGCCGCCAAACTACTCAAGGCCGCCCAGGTGACTGCAGCCCAGGCCAAAGAAACCTATGAAGCTGGCAATAGTGTGCTGGCACTAGAGCAGATCCGTTTGGCTACTTCTACCGTCACTCAGGCAGGCGAACTAGCTAACCAGGTGATGGCGACACGCTCCCTGCTGGAAAATGCTGCTGCTAACCTAACTGCGGCTATCACCTCTATTAGCTCTGACATTGAGGACGCTAGGCGCCTAGGCCAGCCTAATGGGCCCGTGCCCGCAGCCGTGCTGGACCCGCTAGTGGCTCGCGCCCAGCGCGCCATTGCGGCCGGCCAGCGAGTGCTGAGCCAAAGCCAGCTAGACCCGGTGGCTCCACTTAATGAACTCACCGCCGCTGAGGCTGCTTTGGATAATGCCCTAGAGCAGGCCCGCAGCCAGGAAGAGGTACATAACCGTGCCCGCGCCGGCCTTGACCAGCGCCTGGGACGTCTTAACGCCTCTATTGATGCGGTTACCAACATGATTTCTACGGCCCGTGGCGCGGTAGGGATCGCCGCCCGCACTGACCTAGCTGAAGCTTCACGCCTGGCTTCTGAAGCTAAGCAGAGCCTTAGGAATGATCCGGTGAGGGCCGGACAGGTTATTGGTCAGGCAGAGCGGCTTATCGGCCGCGCCCAGGGCCAGGCCCAACGGGACATTAACCGTTTTAACGCCAATCAGCCGCGTGCTATTGGCTCCAGCGGAATCGATATGGGCACCATGATGCTAGGTGGTATCTTGCTGGGTGACGTAATCGGAAATGTTACCCGTAGTATTGGTAACCATGACTGGGGTGGCGGCCCGGATTTCGGCGATTCCGACATAGACTTCGGCGATTTTTTTTAAAAATTAATCGTCATATCCGTGCTGCCCCGCCAACCTGGCAGACAATAAAACGAAAGGTATAACTCATGGCTGAGAAGCAAACGATTCTGGGGCGAATTTCCCAGCTGACCCGCGCTAACATTAACGCGCTTATTGACCGCGCTGAAGACCCGCAAAAGATGCTGGACCAGCTGGTACGCGACTACTCCAACTCTATTGTGGAGGCCCGCCAGGCTGTAGCCCAGTCCATCGGTAACCTACGCATGGCCGAAAAGGACCAGGCCAAGTACACCGCTGAGGCTACTGACTGGGGCAACAAGGCCCTAGCCGCCTCCCGTAAGGCCGATGAGCTACGCAACGCTGGTGACGCCGCTGCGGCTGACAAGTTCGACAACCTGGCCAAGATTGCGCTAACCAAGCAGATCACCGCCGAGCAGCAAGTTAGCTCCGCCCAGCCTTCCATTGACTCCCAGCGTCAGGTGGTTGAGCAGCTAAAGACTGGCCTGACCCAGATGGAAGCCAAGCTTGGTGACCTCAAGTCCAAGCGTGATGAGCTGGTGGCACGTCAGCGTACCGCCCAGGCTCAGGTCAAGGTGCAAAGCGCCCTCAACCAGATCAACACCACCGACCCCACCTCTTCGCTGGGTCGTTTCGAAGACCGCGTGCGTCGCGTCGAGGCCCAGGCTGCCGGCCAGGCTGAGCTGGCAGGCACCTCCCTGGAGTCCCAGTTTGCCGCCCTAGAGTCCTCCTCCGCCCAGATGGAGGCTGAGGCACGTCTGGCCGCCCTGAAGTCTGGTAACCGCCCCTCTGGCGCCCCGCAGATCACCGCCGGCGCTTCCGACGTCGACATTGACGCCGCCTTTGCTGCTCTGAAGGCTGAAAGCCAGCCCACTGGCGACACCTCCTCCTACTGAGACGCTTTAGTGCCAAGGTGACTGTTCTTAGCTATCGCCTTGGCACTAAAGTGCCTCTAGCCGTAAAAACCGCAGTTTGCCGCTAAATTGTTGCCCTAGTAGGCGCGGCCTTAGCTAAAACAACGCGCAAGTACGCGCCCGATTCAAGTCATTGACCAAAATCGGGCGCGTATTTTTTCATTTTAAGAAACAAATTCAAGACTTTTGAATTAGTATGAGGATATGGGCACTCCAACTTATCTTCTAGTCGACGGCGAAAACATCGATGCAACACTAGGCACAAGTGTTTTAGGACGCCGCCCAGACCCAGATGAGCGGCCACGCTGGGATCGTGTATTGCACTACTGCAACTCTATTTGGGATCAAGACACACTAACTCGCGGACTCTTTTTCTTAAATGCTTCTTCCGGACATATGCCAATGGGCTTTGTACAAGCCTTACTAGCAATGGACTATCGCCCGGTTCCGCTTTCTGCATCGGCTGAAGAAAAAGTCGTAGACATTGGCATCCAGCGCACCCTGGACGCTATCGCAGAGCGTGGTGCCCCCGCCCGCGTGCTGCTTGCTAGCCACGACGGCGATTACATCCCACAGATTGAGCGCCTACTGCAGGCAGGGGTACAGGTAGGTGTATTCTGCTTCAGAGAGTTCCTGAACACACAGTTGGCTGCTCTGGAACTCGAAGGATTGGAACTATTCGATCTGGAACTTGATGTGCGTGCATTTACCAGCCCATTGCCGCGCGTGCGCATCATCCCGCTAGAAGAATTCGATCCGCAGCAATTCATCTAATCCGCTAAGTGGCTAACCTTACTGTCCGTTTAGTGGACGGGCTTTAAGGAAATCTTCAGGCCAATGCCTCATACTTTAAGCATGTCCCCGAATCAGACCACTCCCGAAGCTCAGCTACTAGTAGTTGACGATGAACCCAATATCCGCGATTTACTAGCTTCTTCGCTACGCTTTGCCGGTTTTGACGTGTCAACTGCTCAAGATGGTAATGGCGCTATGCACGCCGTCGAGACTCAAAGGCCTGATTTAATAATTCTTGACGTGATGATGCCCGATATGGACGGATTCACTGTTGCCAGGCGAATGCGCGAACGAAATATCAAAGTACCTATTTTGTTCTTAACTGCTCGCGACGATATGGAAGCAAAGATCCAGGGATTAACCGTAGGCGGAGACGACTACGTAACTAAACCTTTTGGCCTTGAAGAAGTAGTGGCACGTATTCGCGCTATTTTGCGTCGTACCCAAAACGTGGAGCCTGAGCGTACCCATATTTTGCAGCTGGCGGACCTAATCCTAGACGAGGATGCCTACGAGGTGCGCCGCGCCGGCCAGGAGATCGAGCTATCCCCCACCGAGTTCAAGCTACTGCGCTACCTAATGGTTAACTCTGGCCGCGTGGTGTCTAAGAGCCAGATTCTTGACCACGTATGGGAATATGACTGGAATGGCGACGCCGCTATCGTCGAGTCATACATTTCCTATCTACGCCGTAAGATCGACCAGCTCAAGGGCCCCGACGGCGGTAAGGTAACGCCACTGATTCAGACCCGACGTGGAGTGGGCTATATGATGCGCGAACCCAAGGACTCCTAATGCGTGAGGGGCAACCGCTTCCCTCGGTCCCACCAGTCAAACTAAACGCGGCCGAGCCCACCCAACCACCGCCTAAACGCAGTTTGTTCCAAAGATTTTGGAGCAAACTACCGTTAACTAATCAGCTGGCAATAATAACCACCTTGCTGCTGATGTTATCGGTGGCGGTGACTTCGATATCCACCACGCTGCTACTGGAAAACACCCTGCAAGAACAAGTAGATTCGCAACTGGTAGATACCGGCGCCACCCGCACAGTTGGTAACCAAGCCCTGACTCTAATTAAAAATGGTCAAGCCAACCCCATTCCCTCCACTTACTACATTTACGGCAAATGGTTTGACGGCACTTCTGGTCAGCTGGTTTCTAGCTCTACCGCCGAGCATTACGGCATCCCAAACATTAAAGGCATAGATTTTTCCCGCAAAGCTGTAGCCTCATATAAACCCAATCCCTTCACCATTGAATCAAATATCGACGGCGCCAAATGGCGTGCCATCATCCTGCCAATTTCTTCCGCTGACGGTAAGGAATACATCGGTGGGGTGCTAATTGCGCTACCCCTTAAAGACACCGCAGACGCCGTCAACCACACCCGCCTACTGCTAGGCCTAACCGGCGTGGCCATGCTGTGCCTGACGGCCACGGTAGCCACCTTGTTTGTGGGCCACGCGCTGGGGCCGCTGCGTGAAATTGAGTCGGTGGCAGGCAAAATCGCCAAGGGTGAGCTCTCTGCCCGCATTAATGTCACTCAGTCAAGTAACACGGAGATTGGCTCCCTGCAGCGTTCGCTTAACTCCATGCTCACCCAAAACGAGCATGCTTTTGAGGCGCGCACCCACTCCCAAGAGCGGATGCAGCGTTTCATCTCTGATGCCTCCCATGAGCTACGTACCCCGCTGGCTACTGTGCGTGGCTGGGGCGAGCTGTACCAAATGGGCGGGGTGCCCCCGGAGCAAACCGATGAGGTTATGGGCCGCATTGAGTCTGAGGCTAAGCGCATGGCGCGCCTGGTTGAGGACCTGCTGCAGCTGGCGCGCATGGATGAGGGGCGCCCGCTGGAGGTAACCCACTTCAATGTTTCGCAGCTGGCCCGTGAGGCTATCTCTGACCTTATTGTGCTGGCCCCTGACCGTGACACCCAGGTGCTCACGCTGGAGGGCGAGGAGCTGGAAGAAGAGCTCTTTATCGACGGCGACCGTGAGCGGCTAAGTCAGGTGCTCACTAACCTGCTTTCTAATGTTTTGGCTTACTCGCCTGACGGCTCCCCGGTAGAGATTGCGGTGGGCACTAACGGCACCCATACCATCATTGAGGTGCGCGACCACGGCCCGGGTATTGACCCGGCTGACGCCAAGAAGGTGTTTGACCGTTTCTACCGCACTGAGTCCTCACGTAACCGCAATACTGGCGGTTCTGGCCTGGGCCTGGCGATTGTAGCCACCATTATTAAGATGCACCGGGGTAAAGTCTCCATGCTAAACACTCCCGGTGGGGGCGCTACTGTGCGTATCATTTTGCCTAACGAATATGCCGTAGTAGAGTAACGTTTACAGTATGTTCTTAGATTTATTTCATAGAATTTTGCAGCCAGGAACGGTAGCCTAGCTGATTGTTTTTAATATGCCTGCTTATTGGCTGGCATTACCTTACCGAGCTGGGAGGCTTGTCCTATGGGCGTCACAGACGTACCGCAGTGGCTACTTCCTGCCTATGTGCAAGCTATGAGCCATGCTGGGGCTAGCGCCTCGCGTGAGCAGCTTCACGACATGGGCACCAACCTGATTATGCTGTGGTCCACTCCAGACCGCGCATTTCACAACTTACGCCACCTAATTGATCTGCTTACACGTGTAGATGAGCTAAGCGAGGAGACCCGTAACCCGGATCTGGTTCGCCTGGCTGCCTGGTATCACGGCGCTATTTTTAGTGTTTCTGCTGACCAGGCCATGCATCGTAACGGCGGTGAGGACGAGGCTGCATCTGCTGCTTTAGCCTATGAGGAACTGGTGGCAGCAGGCGTGTCAGCGAAGAACGCTAACCGCGTCGCTGAGCTGATTATGAATCTGCGTCGCCATGATCTGCCTACTTCCGATATTGATGCGGCGGCTTTGTCTGATGCGGACTTGGGCTGTTTGGCTATTGAACCTCAGCGTTATCGCGAATATTCGCGCCTTATCTATTCTGAATATGCGCATTTGCCGTTGCTGTCTTATTTGCGTACCCGCACCACGATTGTGCGTAAGCTACTAGCGCGCGATCGTCTGTTTGCCTCTCCCCTGGGTCAGCGTTGGGAACTCCCAGCCCGCGAAAATCTTGAGGCTGAGCTGCGTCGGCTAAGCAGTAAGCTTTCTATTTTGGAGGCGGACAACGACGCCGTCGTCGATTTAGACCGTCTTGTCACCCCCGCTAGTGCCCCCTCCCCTGAATCTGTGGATTTAAGTGCGGCTAATGCAGCCACTGTGGCGGACTCGACGGCCGGGGCGGAGATGGAGGCTGAACCCTATGTGCCGCCTGCTTCAGCTAAGCCTAAGGCGGCGCCAACTGTGGAGATTAAGCCGGCTAGTGCAGGGGCTAGTGAGCGCCATAGTGAGGCCACCACTATGGAGTCTTGTATTGCCGATATTGACCACTTACTTAAGTGTAAGAAGAAGCCGGCTCAGGCAGTTACCCGCCAGGAGGCTGCTGAGGTAGCTCGCCAAACCATGCAGGAAGTAGTTGAGCGTCGCGCTAAGTTGGCGGCTCAGGCCCGAGCCCAGCGCACTGGCGAAATTCCGGTGGTAACCGACATTAGTCCGGACGGAGAGTTTTAACAGACCAGTTTTGTGCACAGGTGGATAAGTTTTTGTGCCCTAGAGCCTTAGCCACAGCCTGCAAGCAAACTAGTGGCGCCTAAACCTAACTTTGAGGTAGCAGCATAGCGCTGCTACCTCAACATAGTTAGGAGCCCTATCATGATCATTAGCGCCAACACTGACGAGTTGGAGTCAAACTCTGCTCGCGCTAGCCGCCTATGCGGCTCTATCCGTGCCGATGCCCAAGCCCTAGACAGTGCCCTTAAGGCCTTGCAAGCCAGCTGGAAGGGGCAGGCCGCCACCCAGGCGGCGGCCTGTGAGCACGAGTGGGCTCAGGCCCAAAACCAGGTCAACACCTGCCTAGAGCACATCAGCTTGGCTTTGGGTAACGCAGCCACCACCTACTCCAGCACTGAGGCGCAGGTACGTACCCAGTTCATGATGCGTTAGTAGTGTGAAACTACGGTGGTGCCCTCCGGGGCCCAGTCGTAGATCCACTTGGCGTCTTCCACCTTCATGTTTACGCAGCCGTGGGAGCCGTTGTAACCAGCGTCGTAACCAAAGCGGTCACGCCAGTAGGCACCATGCAAGGCATAACCACCCTCAAAGTAGGTAACCCAAGGTACATCCGGGGTTTCGTACTTAGAGCCGTCTGAGTTACTGCCTTCCATAGTCTGGTACTCATATTTAAGGTGTACCTTGAAGGTGCCTTCAATTGTGGGAGTGTCGGGTGCGCCGGAAACCATACCTACCGGCCCCCACACTATTTTGGTGCCCACATAGGCGGTAACCGTGTGGTTGGTTAGATCAACATCAACCCACTTCTCGTTACTGGCGGGCTGATAGGCGGTTACGTCTTTACCTTCAGGCTGGTGGCGGTCTTGCCACACGTAGCCTTCGGCGTAGTCAAAGGAACCCGAGTAGTCTTCACCTGCATTTAGTGCAGTGATCATTTCGCTGGTTACCTGGCCAACGTTGGAGGCCGTGTAAGCCACGTCCCCTACGGTGGTTACGGCCACCTGGTTGCCTTTAGCATCCACGGTGCGCAGGCTGGGGGTGGCTGCCTTAGTTTCGGTGCCTTTAGCTACCTTGGTTACCCAGGCTTTGATCTTGTCTTGATCGTAGACCACGCTTACACCTGAGCTGGTGCGTTTGAAGCTGAGCCAGGAAGCTTTGTCGGCGTTGGTGGCGCTGAAGTTGTCAATGCCGTCAGTTAGGCTAACGCTGGGGGTAAGTAGGTTAGCGGCGCCGGCAGCAGCAGCGGTGGCCTCGGCAGTGGAAATGTCAGGCTTATGGGTGGTTACCGGGGCGGTGATGGAGACAGTCTTACCTAGCGCAACTTTTTCGTGCACCAGTTTGGCTAGGGCGGCAGAGTCTACGCGCTCGCCGGTTTGGGCGGCGGTGGCGCTTAGGCTTTCACCGTCAGCAGCCAGCACCACCTGGGCGTCTTTAGCCGGGTTTTTGAGCTGAGCATTTAGCTTGGTGGCTACCTCATTTACTGCCGAGGTTTTCAGTGAGAATTTGGCCTGCAGTGAGTGCTCATCTAATAGTGCGCCGTAACGCTTAGTCGCGTCACGACTGGGAGCCATAGCTTGCTTTACCAGCTCTTTAGTGTTGAGGCTTAGACCTAACTGACTGGCGGTATAGGTAGAGGTTTTACCGTCAGTGGTGATAACAAATTTAGTTTCAGCCGCCGCGCGTTCCAGCTTGGCTGTTAGGGCTTTGGTATTAAGTCCACTAATATCCACGCCTGAGACAGTGGTAGAGGGCACTACTCGCGAGGCGTAGGAGTTAGCGTAGGCAACTGCTCCAGCGCTAGCACCAACTAGCGAGGTAACTGATAGCAGGGCAACTACCACCCTGCGCTTACACTGTAACTTCAACACACCCCTATGCTAGCCAGTGTCAGCCAGCGGTGGGCCGTCCAAACATGACGGTTACCTAACACTTTGTTAGAACTTGGTTTTATAAGCGCAAACCAAGCCTGTTAAAAACCCTAAACCATAGCTATAAAAAGGCCTGGGCCTTGTGCATTGCACAAGGCCCAGGTTGCTATAGCTAATGCTTAGCGGCTCAGTACATGCCGCCCATGTCGTCGGCGCCGGGAGCAGCCGGAGCCGGGGGCTCGGGCTTGTCGGCCACAACAGCCTCGGTGGTCAGGAACAGACCAGCGATGGAGGCAGCGTTCTGCAGAGCAGAGCGGGTCACCTTAACCGGGTCGGCGATGCCGGCAGCCAGCAGGTTGACGTACTCGCCGGTAGCGGCGTTTAGGCCTTCACCGGTGGGCAGGTTGCGTACGCGCTCAACCACGACGCCGCCCTCTAGGCCAGCGTTAACGGCGATCTGCTTGAGGGGAGCCTCAACGGCAACCTTAACGATGTTGGCGCCGGTAGCCTCGTCGCCCTCTAGCTCGATGGAGTCGAGTACCTCAGCGGCCTGGATCAGAGCCACGCCACCACCGGCGACGATGCCCTCTTCCACGGCAGCCTTAGCGTTACGCACGGCGTCCTCGATACGGTGCTTACGCTCCTTGAGCTCCACCTCAGTGGCGGCACCGGACTTGAGGACGGCCACGCCACCGGCCAGCTTGGCCAGGCGCTCGGAGAGCTTCTCACGGTCGTACTCGGAGTCGGAGTTCTCGATCTCGTTGCGGATCTGGGAGACGCGAGCCTCGATGGCTTCCTTGTCGCCAGCGCCTTCGATCAGGGTGGTCTCGTCCTTGGTGACAACCACCTTGCGGGCGCTGCCCAGGTCTTCCAGGGTGGTGTTCTCAAGCTTGAGGCCAACGGTCTCGCTGATCACGGTACCACCGGTGAGGATAGCCATATCCTGCAGCATGGCCTTACGACGGTCACCGAAGCCGGGGGCCTTGACGGCCACGGACTTGAAGGTGCCGCGCAGGCGGTTAACTACCAGGGTGGCCAGGGCTTCAGCCTCGACGTCCTCGGCGATGATGGTCAGGGGCTTGCCGCTCTGCATGACCTTCTCTAGCAGCGGCAGCAGGTCCTTGACGTTGGAAATCTTGGACTCAACCAGCAGGACGTAGCTGTCTTCCAGCACGGCTTCCTGACGGTCGGCGTCGGTGACGAAGTAGGGGGAAATGTAGCCCTTGTCGAAGCGCATACCCTCGGTAACTTCGAGGGACAGGCCGAAGGTGTTGGACTCCTCGACGGTGATAACACCCTCGTGACCAACCTTCTCCATGGCCTCGGCAATCAGGTTACCGATCTGCTGGTCAGCAGCAGAAATGGAGGCGGTGTTGGCGATCTGCTCGGTGGTCTCAACCTCGGTGGCGTCGCTGAGTAGGCGCTCAACAACAGCCTCAACGGCCTTGTCGATACCGCGACGCAGAGCGATGGGGTTGGCGCCAGCCACTACGTTGCGCAGACCCTCGTGAACCAGGGCCTGAGCCAGAACGGTAGCGGTGGTGGTACCGTCACCGGCGACGTCGTCGGTCTTCTTAGCAACTTCCTTGACCAGCTCAGCACCGATCTTCTCGAAAGGCTCTTCGAGCTCGATCTCCTTGGCGATGGTGACGCCGTCGTTGGTGATGGTGGGGGCGCCCCACTTCTTGTCTAGGACAACGTTGCGACCCTTGGGGCCTAGGGTTACCTTAACGGTGTCCGCTAGGGTGTTTAGGCCGCGCTCCATGCCACGACGGGCCTCTTCATCGAAAGCGATGATCTTGGACATTTATTTCTCCAAAGTTGGATGCCGGGTGGTGCCCGCGACGGACGAGTATGGCCGCACTGTTCATGTCTCAGCGCAACCAGACCCTCACCTTCCGGCCGGTCTTATCACTCTCATGCTCGGAGTGCTAACTAATATGTTGGCACTCTCGCCCTGCGAGTGCAAGACGCTAGGCCGTTAGCAAACACACCCACCCTCCAGCCAGGGCGGATAGTGCTAGCACCTAACTGCCATAAATAGCGCTTTTAGCTGCGCAAAACCACCACAATAGGGTTGGAACTAGCCTGCTCAGCAGACAGTTCAACATTGGAGATTCCCAGTTCTTTAGCCACTGCCTTAGCCACTGGCTCTTGATCCTCACTGGCGTAGTAAACCGTGGAGTCGGTGGGGGTTGCTTCAGAGTAAACCCCGGGCGAAACGGTTACAGCGGTAAACCCGGCCCCTTCTAGGGTGGATCCGGCCCGGGCAGCCAGCCCGGCAGTGTTAGTGCCGTTGTGTACGGTGATGCCCACGGTGTGGTCAATGGACTGGGTGGGGGTAGGGGTAGGGGTGGGGGTGGGTGCCTGGGTGGTTACCACCGTAGCGTTGGATTTAGGGGTAGCTGAGGCCGACGCCTTGGCTTTAGCCGTTGTTTTATTGCCGGCCATCTTGGTGGCAATTGAGGTGGCCACACTGGAGTTGGTGCCACCAGCTACTTTAAATAGAGCCAGGGCCCCCCAGGCCAGGGCGGGCACAATCACCACAATTAGTAGTAAGGGTAGCCAGTTACGCCAGGCCGGCAGCGGGCGGCGATGCACCCCTGCGGGTAGGACGCTGTCATTGGGCTCGTCGAATTCGTCGGCTGGGTACTCGTATTCCACGCTAACAGGCTACCGGTTTAAAGCCAGTTTTGAGCACAACACACATTGGAGCCGGTTAGGCTTATGGCATGAGTGCTAAGCCGTTGAGCCAGCTTGTTGACCCCTCTTGGCTGCCCGCCCTAGAACCGGTGGAGCCTATAATTCATGAAATTGGCGAGCGCTTGCGCGCCGAAGTGTCTGCTGGGCGCGGCTATCTACCGGCGGGCGCTAATGTGCTGCGGGCTTTTAGCCAACCTCTGCCGGCAGTGAAAGTGCTGATTGTGGGCCAAGACCCCTATCCGACGCCGGGACATGCGGTGGGTTTGAGCTTTTCGGTGGCGCCGGGAGTTAAGCCCCCCAAGTCGCTACAAAACATTTTTAAGGAGCTGCACGCCGATCTGGGGCTACCGATTCCCACTAGCGGGGATTTGACGCCGTGGAGCCAGCGCGGGGTGCTGCTATTAAACCGAGTGCTTACGGTTAGCCCTGGCCAGGCGGCTTCACATCAAGGCTGGGGTTGGGAAAAGGTTACCGAGGCGGCCATTAAAGCCTTGGTGGCACGCGATAGCGCGCTGGTGGCGATTTTGTGGGGCCGCCAGGCTCAGTCGCTGACCCCAATGCTGGGCAACACCCCGATTATTGCTAGCGCCCACCCCTCACCGCTGAGTGCTTCACGTGGATTTTTTGGCTCTAAGCCTTTTTCAAGGACTAACGCCTTGCTGGAACAGCAAGGCGTTAGTGCGATTGATTGGTCTTTGGATTAATTAGAAGGTCAACATCACCTTGGTGGCGCGGCGCTGGTCCATGGCGGTGTAGCCCTCGGCGGCCTGCTCAATGGGTAGCACCAGGTCGAACACCTTGCCGGGGTGGATTTTGCGTTCGAAGATCAGCTTGATCAGCTGCGGCAGGTAGCGGCGCACGGGTGCAGGGCCACCAAAAAGGTGTACTTCCTTGCCAAATAGCTGATCTACGCTGATGGTGCCGCCGTGAGGTACGCCCACAAAGCCCACATAGCCGCCGTAGCGGGTAGAAGCTAGGGCCTGCTGCATAGCTTGCTCAGTGCCTACAGCTTCAGCGGTGCCGTGGGCCCCGTAACCTCCGGTTAACTCTTTAACCTTGGCGGCGCCTTCTTCTCCGCGTTCAGCCACGACGTCGGTAGCCCCAAATTCACGAGCCAGTTTGGCGCGCGCTTCGTGGCGAGACATGGCAATTACGCGCTTCGCACCCAGCTGGCTGGCACCAATAACCGCCCCTAGCCCGACGGCGCCGTCGCCAACAACCGCAATAGTCTTGCCCGGCCCCGCCCCTGCAGCATCAGCCGCAAACCAGCCGGTACCTAACACATCGGAGGCAGCTAGCAGGTCAGGAATAAGTTCCGGTTCAGGCTTGGCCGGGGTAGCCACCAGCGTGCCGTCAGCGAAGGGCACCCGCAAGTACTCAGCCTGAGCCCCACGCACATAGGCTTCACCAGCCTCGATGGCGCGTTGGCAGCGTGAGGGGTAGCCGGCCTGGCAGATTTCACACTCGCCGCAGGAGGCGCAGAAGGAGCCCACCACAAAGTCACCGGGCTTAACGCTGGTGACGGCGGCGCCCACCTCAACTACTTCACCCACATATTCGTGGCCCATAGCCTCATGGTCTACCGGGCGGATACCACGATAGGGCCATAGGTCTGAGCCGCAAATACAGGTGGCAGCTAGTTTGATGACGGCGTCAGTGGGCTTTTGGATAACTGGCAGGGGGCGTTCTTCGACCACTACCTCACCAGGGGCGTTCATGATGACTGCGCGCATAAAGCATCCTTAAATCAAAGAATTGTGCCTTATTAACAGGATACTTAGGGGCGCGGTTAAAAAGCGCAGGGGTTTCACAGGCGGCGATACAGAACTTCAGGAGTGCCAACACGGCTATACGCAGCCATATACGACCAAAAATATAGCTTTACAGTGAATAAGTGGAGCCGCTTATCGGACTCGAACCGATGACCTGCTGTTTACAAGACAGCTGCTCTACCAACTGAGCTAAAGCGGCGTTACCGCCTAAGTCTGGCAAATTTTGCTAGCCATACGCAAGCGCGCCGACGTAGGCCACATTTTACCCAGCATCGTGACATAAGTATCACAAAATAGACGTATGAAATTATCAAAACGGCCCATATTGGCAGTTTTAGTGAAGTTCATGACCAAATACGGGGCTGCCTATTTCCACTTCTATGATTTTAGACAGCGTCTAACTTTCTTAATGACTATGCTATAGGCGTGCCCAAACAGCCTAAAAACAGCTCAAATCTACGCGATGCCATTTTGGTTTCTGCCACGCAGCTACTCGACGAGTTCGGCCCTGCCGGCTTAAGTATGCGCGAGGTAGCCCGCCGCGCTGGCTGCACCCACCAGGCTCCCTATCACTACTTCACTAATCGTGAAGCCATCATTACCGCTTTAGTGACAGGCGGATTCACGTCTTTGTCTAAGGTTTTGGCTAGCGCTCGCGATGAAGGTGACGCGGTTGCCATTGGTTATGCCTACGTGCGCTTTGCTTTGGAAAACCCTGGCGTTTTCCGCATCATGTTCCGCTCTGACATGTACACGCCAGAAAGCGACGTTAACTTTGTTTCTGCGGTAGCTAGCTCACGCAAACAGCTAAGCGCGCTATGCGAAAACATTTACCCCCAGCCCAGCGAAGAACAGCAAATGGCCCTATGGGCCTATGTGCATGGCCTAGCCACCTTGCTCCTAGATGGACCACCTAGCTTGCAGTTCGCTAACAACACCCAGCGCCTGGCCTACGCCAAGCGCGTACTGGAACAGGGTCTGCGCTAAAACTGCGCTAACCCCTCCCCCAGCAGGAGCCAAGCGCCCCACCAAACTAGGCGCTAAAACGCCTGGGTGCACAGCCCAGCAACGTTATAAAACGCTTACAAAGCCAGCGTGGCCGGCCGTCAATGACGGCCGGCCACTACTTTTAGTAGCTACAGCACTTTTTAAGGCTTGCTAGCTAAAGCACTGTAGCTGCGAGTGTTTTTAAGCCGCAGCTACAGATAACTTCAGTGACGCAGCTCGCGGTAGGTCTTGATCAGGGCCTGAGTGGAGGCGTCCTGGGCGGCTAGCGCTTCGGCGTCGCCGGAGACAGCCGGGGCAATCTGCAGGGCCAGTTTCTTACCTAGCTCCACACCCCACTGGTCGAAGGAGTCGATACCCCAAACGATGCCCTGTACGAAGGTGATGTGCTCGTAGAGGGCGATCAGCTGACCAACCACTGCCGGGCTCAGCTCGGGGCCCAGGATGGAGGTGGTGGGACGGTTGCCGGGGAAGACGCGGGCGGGCACGATCTCCTCGGGGGTGCCTTCGGCGCGCACCTCAGCCTCGGTCTTACCGAAGGCTAGAGCGGCAGTCTGGGCCAAGAAGTTAGACAGGAACAGCTCGTGTACGTCCTGTTCGCCGTCGCGTACCGGGTGAGCCGGGTTAGCCATGGCAATGAAGTCAGCCGGGATCAGCTGGGTGCCCTGGTGGATCAGCTGGTAGAAGGCGTGCTGGCCGTTGGTGCCCGGCTCGCCCCAGAAGATCTCACCGGTGGCGGAGGTGACCGGGGTACCGTCCCAGCGCACACGCTTACCGTTGGACTCCATGGTTAGCTGCTGCAGGTAGGCAGCGAAGCGGTGCAGGTGCTGGTCGTAGGGCAGCACCGCGTGGGAGGCAGCACCGAAGAAGTTCACATACCAGATATTGAGCAGACCCATTAGCAGCGGCACGTTCTTGGCCGGCTCAGTGTTGCGGAAGTGCTCGTCGACGGCGCGGAAACCAGCCAGGAAGTTACTGAAGTTCTCCGGGCCCACAGCCACGGCCAAAACGGTACCCACGGCGGAGTCCACGGAGTAACGGCCACCAACCCAGTTCCAGAAACCGAAAGCGTTCTTGGGGTCAATGCCGAACTCGGCTACCTTGTCCAGGGCGGTAGACACGGCCACGAAGTGCTTAGCGATAGCACCCTCGGTGGAGATGCCCTTGGCCTCTAGGGAGGCTAGGAACCAGTCGCGGGCCATGCGGGCGTTGGTCAAAGTCTCCAGGGTGGTGAAGGTCTTGGAGGCAATGATGAACAGGGTGGTTTCGGGGTCTAGGTCTGCGACGGTCTCGGCGCAGTCAGTGGGGTCAATGTTGGAGATGAAGCGGCACTCTAGGCCGGGCTGGCGGTAGGGGGCCAGGGCTTCGTAAACCATGACCGGGCCCAGGTCAGAGCCACCAATACCGATGTTTACCACGGTGGAGATGGGCTTGCCGGTGACACCGCGCCAAACGCCAGAGCGGACTTCTTCAGCGAAGCCGTAAACCTTGGCCAGGGTGGCGTGTACGTCGGCTACCACGTTCTGACCGTCAACCTCTAGGGTGTCACCCTCGGCGCGACGCAGGGCGGTGTGTAGCACGGCTCGGTCTTCAGTGATGTTGATGTGCTCGCCGTTGAACATGGCTTCGCGGCGCTCGGCCACATCCACCTGCTCAGCTAGCTCTAGCAGAGCCGCGAGAACGTCGTCGTTAATAAGGTTCTTAGACAGGTCCACGTGCAGGTCGGCCAGCTGGTAGCTGTAACGCTCAGCGCGGGCCGGGTCCTGGGCGAACCACTCACGTAGGTTAGGAGCTAGCTCCTGGTGTAGCTGCTCTAGCTTGCCCCATGCCGGGGTCTGGGTTGCATCAACAGGTTTGCGCATAACTCTCACTCTACCTGCCTAAGACAGCACTAAAAAGATACCGCCGCCCTTAAATATTAAGGACGACGGTCAGGTGTTGGTTTAGCTTTGGCGCTGTGGGTAGCAGTTACTTACTACGACGGCGGCCAGGTAGATCGCCTGGGCACGCGATCAGTTGCCACCCTAGTGAGCTGCGTTGGTGGGGGCCGGGGTGATTGTGGCTCCGGGTAGCAGCAGCTTTTGTAGCGCGCCTTGCTCTTGCAGCTGGGCTAGGTTGGCGTTAACCCCGTTGATAAAGACGGTGGGGGTACCAGCCAGCTTCTGGTTGGTGAAGCTGGTGGTGCCTAGCTTGGTCCAGCCTTCGTAGGCATTGGTCTGGGCTGAGTTGGTGGCGTCAGTGATGGTGTCTGCCTTTAGGCCCACGGCGTTAGCGGCACTGACGATAGCGTTAATACCGGGGTACTGCTGGGCGCCGCTCTTAATGGCACTTTCTAGCCGCGCAAAGATAGCGGTGTGCATGGCCCAAGCCTTGGCGGGTTCGCGGTCTAGCACTGTTCCCATGAAGGAGTCGGCTAGGTCAGACCAGTCGGCACCCAGGATCTTGCAGGGGCGTAGCACTACCGTGGCCTTGCCGGTGTCAATGATGCTCTTGAGCTCGGCGGCGTGCACGGATTCAAATTCGGCGCAGTGTGAGCAGGCGTAGTCAAAGACAATTTCGATTACATTCTTAGTGCCGGCGTTCATGGTGCCCGGCACCGGGCCCTTACCGAAGGGTAGTGAGCCGTCAACTAGTACGAGTTTGGGCACGCCTTTACGGTTGGCCAGCTTGCTCTTTAGAGTGGTTTCGTCGAGCTTGGTGTAGTCGACGGCGCTTGTGGACTTGCCATTAGCGCCACCACCTTCTCCTTTCTGTGAGCGTTCGTAGAACACTAGGCCTGCTGCCCCACCTACGATCGTCACGCAGCCAGCTCCCAAAATGGAGCGGCGGGCGATTTTGCCACGACGCTCTTTGCGTTCTTGTTCTGCGCGCAGCTGCTTGGCGCGCTCGCGTGCGGCGCGAGCACTACTGGAAGACACCACTGGGGAACTCCTCATGTATCTGGAGCCGACGCTAACGCGCCACCTCACGGTAGTTTAAAAATTAACTTCTTGGACTAGCTTACGCGCCCAAAGCTACTAATTTCCTGTGAAGATAGCAGCCCTGCGATACCACTTCAGTGATTACAGACACATAACAACTGCAATTCTGAACAAACTCTACCCAGCAGCTATTACATATGACACACTTGGTCATGGTTGGGGGATGAACCTCAACCACAAGAAATACGAGATTTGTGTCAGTGCGGACACGCATGGACACCTTTCACGACGGATCGTCCGGCACGTACCTGCCGGTGAAGGGAATGCAAGTCATGGCATCAGTAACTTTTGACCATGCAACCAGGATCTACCCTGGCAACGACCGCCCCTCTGTTGACGCCCTAAACTTGGAGATCGCTGACGGCGAATTCCTGGTACTTGTGGGTCCGTCTGGCTGCGGTAAGTCTACTTCTTTGCGCATGCTCGCAGGTCTGGAGGATGTGAACGCTGGTCGCATCCTAATCGGCGACCGCGACGTCACCGACGTCCAGCCCAAGGACCGCGACATCGCTATGGTGTTCCAGAACTACGCGCTCTACCCCCACATGTCGGTACACGACAACATGGGCTTTGCGCTTAAGATCGCAGGCACCCCGAAGGAAGAGATTGACCGCCGCGTTAAAGAGGCCGCCAAGATCCTGGGTCTAACCGAATACTTGGAGCGCAAGCCCAAGGCTCTATCCGGTGGTCAGCGTCAGCGTGTAGCCATGGGCCGCGCCATTGTGCGTAAGCCCAAGGTATTCCTCATGGATGAACCGCTGTCTAACCTGGACGCGAAGCTACGCGTACAGACCCGTACCCAGATCGCCTCGCTGCAGCGTGAGCTGGGTGTCACCACGGTCTACGTAACCCACGACCAGACTGAAGCTCTAACCATGGGTGACCGTATCGCCGTACTTAAGGATGGCCTGCTCCAGCAGGTGGGCTCTCCGCGCGAAATGTACGACAAGCCTGCCAACGAGTTCGTGGCCGGATTCATTGGCTCCCCCGCCATGAACCTGGGCACCTTCGACCTCGAAGGCGACGTCGCCAAGCTGGGTAGCGCCAAGATTCGTCTGCCGCGTGTCACCCTTAAGGCTCTAGCTGCCGAAGACGCCAAGACCCTGACCATCGGCTTCCGTCCCGAAGCCCTCGACGTGGTCAAGGAAGGCGACGCGGACTCTATCCCGGTACGCATCTCCTTCGTGGAGGAGCTGGGCAGTGACGCTTACGTCTACGGCGAGCTGGTGGGGGCTGACAAGTCCGCCCACAAGCTTGGCAGTGGCGAGGACTCCAGCCAGATGATTGTCCGCGTACCTCCGCGCACCGCCCCCGCCAACGGCGAGGTCATCCACGTGCGCATCCGCCCCGGCCAGGAGCACCTGTTCTCCTCTGCCACGGGTAAGCGTCTGCCGGCCTGAGTGCCTGCAGGATTTGGTAACTGAACAGCGCTAGTATTAGCGCGGTAACAGACACCAAATGCCTAATACACCAAGGCGGGGTGGCTGCCACTACGTAGCTACCCCGCCTTATTTATCTGCAAAGGGTGATTATGGCCCAGGCCATTAACATCAAATCTATGAGCGTGGATCCCGCGCTCCTCGACCTACCTTGGAATATCCCGCTAGAGCAGTGGCCACCAGAGGTTCTGGCCGCACTTCCGCGCGGTATTTCCCGCCACATCGTGCGTTTTGTAAACCTTAACTCCAATGTAATTGCAATTAAGGAAATTAGTTCTTTTGTAGCCGACCGCGAATACGAAATGCTGCGTGATCTGCTGCGTTTAGGGGCGCCCTGCGTGCGTCCAATCGCAGTTATTACCGGCCGCACTGACGCTAATGGCGAAGAACTCAACTCAGTACTGATCACCGAGCACCTGTCTTACTCGCTGCCTTACCGCGCCCTGTTTAGCCAGTACATGCGCCCGGAAACCGCCACGCGCCTAATTGACGCACTGGCGGTGCTACTAGTGCGCTTGCACTTGCTGGGGTTCTTCTGGGGAGACGTGTCTCTATCCAACACGCTCTTTAGGCGCGACGCCGGGGCTTTCGCAGCCTACCTGGTTGACGCCGAAACCGGTGAGCTTCACCCCGAGGGCCTCACCTCTGGTAAGCGCATGTATGACATTGAGCTGGCCCGCACCAACATCATTGGTGAACTGATGGACTTGCAAGCTGGCGGTCTACTTGAGGAAGACGTTGACACTATCAACGTCGGTGACCGTATCGTCTCACGCTACCTAGAACTGTGGGATGTGCTCACCGGTGAAGAGTCCTTCTCCATGTCTGAACGCTGGCGTGTAGCTAACCGCATTGAGCGTCTAAACTCCCTAGGGTTCGACGTCGGCGAGCTATCAATGACCACGGACCTGGACGGCACTCACCTGTCTATCCAGCCTAAGGTGGTTGACGCCGGACACTACCACCGCCAGATCATGCGCCTAACCGGTTTGGATGTGCAAGAAGGTCAGGCCCGACGTATGCTCAACGACCTGGAGGCCTACCGCAGCCTGTGGAACCGTAAGGATGAGCCGCTGGAAATCGCTGCCCATGCTTGGCTGGCAGACGTATTTGAGCCCACTATTGCGGCTGTGCCCCCTGAGATGCGCCGCAAGCTGGAGCCTGCGGAAATTTTCCACGAGGTGCTTGAGCACCGCTGGTATATGTCTGAGGAAGCTGGCTACGACGTCTCTATGCAGGACGCCGTGGCTGACTATGTGGCCAATGTGCTGGCTAACCGCCCTGACGAACACGCCGTGATCAGCGGTAATGAGGAGCTGCGTCCCGGTGTCCTAGACGACATCGACTACGCCACCGGCACCAGCGAGGACGACGACGCCGAATTCGCCGCCCGCGACCAGGAAGCGGTTGAGGAGTACAGCGTCAACCCGATGGGCTTTACCGCCAACTTGAAGTTCAAGGGCGAGTAGTGCCAGGCGGCACCCAACCCGGGCGCTGCCACTATGGACACTGTCCACACTGGGGCTGTCCCCACTGGGCATAACCAAATTGCCTGACACAACCAATACAACTAGGCCGGCTAGTGGAAAACCACTAGCCGGCCTAAAACACGCTCAGTATTAGCGCCACTCACCGCGCTGGCGGCGCACAGCAGGATGCAACCATCAGCACAACACTGTCTACGTGCAGCAGCTATCAGCGTGTATTACTGGGCAGCGGCAGCGCGGCGAGCTTCACGCTCTGCCTCAACTGCGCGCCGGCGTAGCTCGCGCGCGCGGGTCCACGAGGCCAGGGCAAACTCTGCCGCACTGTCTACCACCAGGCCCGCACCCATAACTAGCAAAGTGCCGCTCAGGCCCCCGCCATTACGTAGACGGCGAGTTAGGGCAGTGCCCACTAGCGCCCCACCGGCACCCGCCTCTAACAGGTGAGCAGCCCTAAACAGCCAGGGCTGGTCGGTGACGGTGCGAGTGTAGCCCTGCCAGAAGCTGGGGCCAGATACAGCAGAGTCGTCTAGCATCATGGAGACGCTACGGCCTACCGCGTTGCTCAGGCCACGCGGTTCGTGCACTACTACATCCTCTATGGCACTGGTGGCGATTTCGCCGCGCAACCAGGGACCAAGCCACTGCGGCAAACCCAGGGCCTCTAGCACCGGGCCGGCACCGTCGACACCATTGCCGCTGTCTGCAGCCAGGGCCTTATCCAGAGCCTCAACGTCAGCATTCGGGGTGACCACGCTGAGCTCAGCGGCGTGGGTGGGGGCAGCCAGGGCCGCAGCTAGCTCCTCCTTGCGAGCCTTGGCGATGCGCCCCTTGGGCCACACCACCCATTCACGACGACGCAGCACAGTGACTACCTCAGAGTCGTCGTCTAGGTCTCCACTGGTGACTGCCGAAAGGCTCAGCTCACCCTTGTAGGAGCGCAGCACCAGGCTCGGCAGCTGCTCTTCATCCCAACCTAGGTCACCGATTTCGAGCCCGTCACCGGCGTAAAGCACCAGGCGGCGGTCAATTTCGGGCAGGTTCACTACCGCCAGGGTGCGCTCTAGCAGGGTGGACTGTAGCGGCACCGTATAGGAGCTCATCGGGGTGAGCACCGCTACCCGCAGGGCGGCGTAGTCAGGTTCGTAGTCCTCATCGGAGCCGGCTGAGGCGTCGTAGCGGGCCGGGCCAATTAGTACATCGGCTTCTAGCTCTGTAGCTAGCTTGTAGACCAGGTCAGATAGGTCTAGGCCGGGGGCTAGCTCGCCATTTTTGACGGTAGCCACCTGGTTTTGGTCGCTAACTAGTACGCTGATCGAGCGGTGCTGGGGCAGCACCGGCTCACCGAGTAGTGCCAGCACGCCTAAGTTGGCTAGCACCTTATCGATGGTCTGATCGTCTGCCTTAACCGAGCTTATAAAGCCGCTTCGACGGATGAAGTTAGGGGCGTTATCAGCCATGATGCCTCCCAGATTGTCGACATTTAGGTTCTTATTGTCTCAAGTTTGCTTTAAAAAGCTAGAGATTTTAGGCCATTTGGATAACTGCGCCGCTGCGTGGGGGCAGAACTAGATGTCCGGTCACCTGGTTCGCCCCGACTAGGTCGTAGCCCACCACGCCGGCTATTTCGGCGCTGGTGGCGGCGAAGTTGAGTAGGAATAGGCAGTTGCCGCGCTGGTGGGCGCTAACCCCAGCCGGTAGTGGGTGGGCAAATACTGGACGCAGTCGCGCGTAGGCGCCAGCCAGTTTGAGTAGGTGTGCGCGCGCTGCAGGGGTTAGGTCGCAGCTGATGTACCAGGCGGCCCCGGCGCCTTGGGGGCGGCGGGTGATGGCACCCTGCCCAGCTAGGCGGCCGGTGGCGTAGGAGGCCAGGATTTCGACGTCGTCGTTAATGGCCAGGTTTTCACTCCAGCCGTAAGCTACCAGCGGGGCGTTTTCACTGCGAGCTAGTAGCCGTGCCAGGGGCCCGTGGGCATCTAGGGTAAATTGCAGGTTGCGGTTTAGGCCTTTAGCTACAGCTTGGGCTAGAGGTTGGGAGGCGTCGGGGTCACCTTCCCAGTTCCAGGCGGAGACGGGGGCGTCTAGCACCGGGATTTGGTCTAGTACCCGCACGCCGGTTAGCTCAGCCAGGCTCATGGTGGCGGGGGGTTCTGTCTGGTCTCCGCGAGCAGAACAGCCTAGGCACTCGCCGCTGACGCTGGGGTAGTCTGCGCTGGGGCCCTGGCTTAAATAGCCGCCGACGACGCCGTGCCCACTTTGGTCCACGACACCGGTGCGGGCGGTAATTACCACCTGGGCGCCGCGACTGGCGGCTTGGTTTAGACTCTGGGCTAGCTGGGGGTAGGTCATGAATATTTCTGGGACCACGATTAGGCTGTAATCATCCAGCTCAGCATCCACCTGGACAATGTCTACCGCATAGCCTGCCTCGAAACAGGTGGCATGCCAAGCCTGGGCGGCGCGTAGCGCACTGCCGGCGGGGGCACTTAGCGACGGAATTTGCAGGCCGTGGGTGGCCTCATCGGGGCCAATGGCAGCATTTTGGGCCCACATCGAGGGCCAGTCCAGCATGATGGCCACCTGGGCCTGGCTACGCTGGCCTACCACTGGAGCCAGGCGCTTGAGTACTTGACCTAGTTCCACAGTTTGGCGCCACTGCATTGACTCGGTGCCGCTGTGGGGCACCATGGCGCCGTGGAAAGTTTCCGCCCCTGCAACGGACTGGCGCCATTGGAACTGCATGACGCCGTCGGCCCCATGAGCAACGTGTGCCAAGGACCAAAGCAAGTACTCCCCCGGGGCCTTTACCGCGTTGCGTGCACGCCACTGCACCGCACCGGGCGCCTGCTCCATAAGCAACCAGGGGCGCCCGCCACCCAGGCCACGCATCAGATCCCCGGTGAAAGCCAGCTGGTGGGCGGCACGTGGATCAGCCGGGTCCGGGTAGGAGTCGTTAGCTACCAGGTCAATGTCTTTAGCCCAGTCAAAGTAGTCTAGGGCCTCAAAGGCATCCATGAAGTTGGTGGTTACCGGCACGGCCCGGCCTGCTTTAGCTAACCCGGCGCGGATCAAAGCGGCTTCAGATAGGTAACCGGATTTTAGGTTGTCACTGCTAAAGCGGCGCCAATCAAGCATCTGGTTGGGATTAGCGAAACTGGGGGTGATACGCGGAGGGATCACCTGCTCCCAGTCGGTATAGAACTGGGACCAAAAATTGGTGCCCCAAGCCCGGTTTAAGGCGTCCAAACAGCAGTAACGCTTTTTAAGCCAGTCACGCCAAGCCTGGGCACAGCGCTGACAAAAACATTCACGAATATGGCAGCCATACTCGTTTGAAACATGCCAAGCCACCACTGCCGGATGGGCAGCAAAACGCTCCACTAGGCGCGCTGTGAGCGCATTAGCGGCCACCCTGAACCGGTATGAGCTGGGGCAATACTGTTGACGCGAACCCCACGAGTAGACAGATCCATCAGCGCGCACCGGCAAAGTGTCAGGGTAGTGGCGCCCCAGCCAGGCCGGCGGGGAGGCGGTGGCGGTGGCCAGGTCTACGCTGATACCTGCCTGCCACAGGCGGTCGATGAGCTGCTCTAGCCAGTCTAGACGGTAGTTGCCCTCACTGGGTTCTAGTCGCGTCCAGGAAAAGATTGCCAGGCTCACCAAGTTCACCTGGGCTTGGCGCATTAGCTCCAGGTCACGCTCAAAAGTGGCGTCGTCGAACTGCTCAGGGTTGTAATCTGCGCCGTAAGCCAGCGCACCGCCTAGATCCAACTTAGAGGCGTCCATTGCCTTAGCTCCTTATAGCAATTGGCAGGTCGGGCGCCATGCCCGACCCGCGTCAACCAATAGCTATTATCAGGGATTAGTCACCCTGAATGGTGCGACGCACCCGATCTACCTCATATAGGGCAATACCGGTGGCCACGGCCGCGTTGAGACTTTCGACGGCGGCACGGATGTTAATCGAAGCAATTTCGTCGCAGGTCTGGCTCACCAGGCGCGACAGGCCCTTGCCTTCAGCCCCAGTTACCAGCACTAGCGGCTGGTCAGCCAGGTTTAGGTTATCGACGCTAACACTGCCGTTACCGTCTAGACCCACCACAAAACAGCCGCGTGCTTTGAAGGCTTCTAGCGTACGCACCAGGTTGGTTTCTTTAGCTACCGGCACGCGCGCAGCGGCGCCAGCACTAACCTTCCACACGGTGGCGTTAACGTCTGCACTGCGACGCTGCGGGATGATGACGCCGTCGACCCCAAATGCACCCGCGCTACGCAGCACCGCCCCCAGGTTGTGGGGGTCAGTTACCTGGTCTAGCGCCACAAATAGGGGTTTGCGGCCGGTGGCGCTGACGCGATCTAGTAGCTCTAGGGCATCAGCGTAGTCGTAGGCGGCGATTTCCATGGCCACACCCTGATGCACGGCACCCTGGGTGAGGGCTTCCAGCTCCAGCTTGGTGACCTCAAATACGGGCGCACCCTCTAGGGTGGCACGGCGCACCACGGCCCCTAGACGGTCGTCGTTTTCAGCTGAAACCGCCATAAATACGCGCGTGACGGGCACACGGGCGCGGGCCGCTTCAGCGCAGGCGTTGCGGCCACAAATAATTTCGTGGTCTACGGGCACGTCAAAGCGGTTGCGGATCTTTTCTAGCTGGCGTTCACGGGTGGGTTGGGCGGCAGCGGCCTTAGCCTCAGCGCGCAGCTTAGCCTTGTGTTTTGGGTGATAGGGGCGGTCTTCTGCCTTGGGGGTGGGGCCGCGCCCTTCTAGGGCCTTGCGGCGGTGCCCACCAGTGCCAACCTGGGGGCCTTTTTTACTACCAGGACGACGGCGAGCGCCGTGGGGACGGTCATTTCCAGGCATGGGATTCCTTATCTATCAGCCCAGGTGCCAGCGGGCACCGGTAGGTGAGTCTTCAACCACTACCCCGGCACTAGCCAAGGCGTCACGGATAGCGTCAGCGCGGCCCCAGTCTTTTTCTTTGCGGGCACTAGCGCGTTGCTCTAGCAGGTTTTCCACCAGGTTACCCAGGGCGGCTAGGGCCGCATTGTCTGCGTTTTCCTCGCTGGCGCCAGCGCGGGCCCAAACTGGTGAAAGTGGGTCTAGCCCCAAAATATCAAGCATCACCCGTAGCTGATTGGCGGCTTCAGCTACCTGCGTAGCTTCACTCTGGCCGGCTTCAGCCTCACTTAGGGCCACGTTTAGACGCTTGAGGGCAGCGTGGATTTGGGTCATGGCCCCAGCTAGGTTGAGGTCGTCATCCATAGCGGCGCGGAACTCGCTAGTGACAGCTACCTGCGTTAAATCAACTTCAGCTAGCTCAGGAGCTAGTTTCACGGCGCGTGCCAGGGCCCCGCTAAAGCGGTCCCACAGGGCTTGGGCGTCTTCTAGGGTGTCGGGGCTGAACTCCACTGTGGAGCGGTGGTGGGTGGTGCCAATAACTAGGCGCAGAGCCTGCGGCGAGTACTGTTTGAGCAGCTCGGAGACAACCAGGGAGTTACCTAGGGACTTGCTCATCTTTTCGCCCTTAATGGTCACCCAGGCGTTGTGTACCCAGATGCGCACAAAAGGCCAGCCGGCGCCGTGGGATTGGGCCTGCTCATTCTCATGGTGGGGGAAGCGCAGGTCAATGCCGCCGCCGTGAATGTCGAAAGTGTCGCCCAGGTAGCGTCGGCTCATGGCCGAGCATTCTAGGTGCCAGCCGGGGCGGCCGCGTCCCCAGGGGGTGTCCCAGGAGGCGTCGGCAGGTTCGCTGGGTTTAGCGGCTTTCCACAGGGCAAAGTCGCGCGGGTCGCGTTTGTCAGCCTCGACGGCGTCGTCAATCTGGGATTCATCCTCAGTTGAACGCAGCTGGTCTAGGCTTTGGTTGGTTAGCGAGCCGTAGTCGGGCAGGGAACGCACCGAGAAATAGACGTTGCCGGGGCTACCCACATAGGCGTGACCGGCGTCGATCAGGCGCTGCACCAGGTCGATCATGTCTGGCACGTGCCCGGTGGCGTGGGGCTCATAAGTGGGGTCTTTAACCCCTAGGGCCTGGTAGGCGGCGGAAAATTCGCGCTCATAGCGGTAAGCCCAAGCCCACCAGGGGGCGCCGGCCTGCGCGGATTTAGCCAGGATTTTGTCGTCGATGTCGGTTACGTTGCGTACTAGCACTACTTCCTGGCCGCAGTACTCTAGCCAGCGGGTTAGTACATCAAAAGCAATGGCTGAGCGCATATGCCCAATATGAGGGCTGCCCTGCACAGTAGCACCACACAGGTAGATCGTGACCTTACCGGGGGTAACCGTAGGGGCTAGCGACACAAGGGCGTGGCTGGCCGAATCATACAGTTTCAGGGATGGTTCACTCTTGAGGGTACTCACCCTATAAGGCTACCCGAAACCCTAAAGTAATAGTTTTAGGCGGGCGTATTGGTGTAAACCAGGGCGCTGGCAATTGCCATTAGGCCCTCACCACGCCCCAGGAAACCTAGGTGGTCGGTGGTGGTGGCGCTCATTTGCACATCCGCCCCGGCTGCTTGGCTCAGCGCCGCATTGGCCTGGGCAATTCGGCCCGCTACACGCGGACGTTGGCCAATTAGCTGCACGCTCACATTGCCGATCTCGTAGCCGGCAGCGCGCACGCGGCGGGCAGCTTCGCCTAGTAAGGTGGCGCCGGATGCGCCTTTAAACTCGGGGCGGTCCACCCCGAAATTACTGCCTAAATCGCCTAGCCCGGCGGCTGCGAACAGGGCGTCGGCACAGGCGTGAGCGACGACGTCGCCGTCAGAATGCCCAGCTAAGCCGGTCACCCCCGGCCATTCCAGACAGGCCAGGTGCATGGGCACCCCCGAGCCTTCAGGCGCAAAAGCGTGCACATCCATGCCGATGCCGGTGCGAGGTAGCAAAAATTGCGCCATGGCTACTCCTTAAAGGTTAGCTAGATTTTGGCTTACGCATACTTGCGCTAGCGCTAAATCAATGGGGGTGGTGACCTTAAAACTGAGGGCGTCTCCGGGCACAACCACCACCGGATAGCCGGCCTGCTCAGCTAGACCTGCGTCATCTGAGGCGGCGCTGGATTCACTGGCTGCCGCCTGGGCGCCGAGCTGGTGGGAGCGCAAAATGGTTTCGCGTTCAAAGCCTTGCGGGGTTTGCACGGCCCGCAGCCGACGGCGGTCTACAGTTTCAAGCACCGGCTCTACTTGGGTGGGGGCAGAGAGCGGCGCATTTACGGGTGCTGCCGTGGCGCCTGCGGCTGGCGCAGCCGCGATCTCACCCTGAGGGCGGGCGGGGCCCACAGATTTGATTGTGTCAGTCACCGGCAGGGCTGGAATCACTGCCGGGTTACCTGCACGTACGGCGTCGATCACGCGGGCAATAGCGGCGGGCGGGGTTAAGCAACGGGCGGCGTCGTGAATTAAAACCACATCTGCCTGCGGCGCTAACTCAACCGCAGCAGCCAAACCGTTGGCCACACTGGCCTGGCGTGAAACATCCGAGCCGGCCACAACCACTAAATTATCAAAATCAGCCAGTTCAGCCTGGAAAACCTCTAGATAGTCAGCCGGGGCGGTAACTACCACCGCATCCACCTGCAGGCAGGCAAACAATCCGGCTGCTGCGCGACGCACCAAGCTCTGGCCAGCTAACTGCACCAAAGCCTTGGGGCCCTGGCAACCCAGGCGGGTGCCCGAGCCCGCCGCAGTTAAAACCGCAACGCAAGCACTCATTGGGATATAAACGCGCTTATCACTCAGCTAGGACTTGATCCAGAGTCTGCTCAGCGGCGGCTTCTTCGACCTTCTGCGCCAATGCCAGCTCTGAAACCAAAATCTGCCGCGCCTTGGCAAGCATACGCTTTTCACCGGCGCTCAAGCCTCGATCAGTATCGCGACGCGAGAGGTCACGCACCACTTCAGCAACCTTAAGCACGTCCCCGGAAGCAATTTTTTCCTGATTTGCCTTATAGCGACGCGACCAGTTGGTTGGCTCTTCTACCTGCCCGGTGCGTAGCACCTCGAAAACATTTTCCAGACCGGCCTGGTCAACTACGTCTCTAACGCCAATTTCTTCAACGTTTTCGGCAGGGACCATAATGGTTAGATCGCCCTGCGCCACCTCAAGCGTGAGGTACACCCGCGTTTCCCCGCGAACCTTGCGGTCCTGAATTTTAATAATTCGGGCCGCACCATGGTGGGGGTAGACCACTGTCTCGCCAACTTTAAAGGTCATAAACACACTCCGGGCTAATGCAACTGGCTTATATTCTACCAGCCGGCACATTAATTTTACGCTCGCCCGTGCAACATGTAGCCCACTCCACGTCTAAACTTATATTCATAACATAACCAATCGCTATAGGGCAGTGTGTCTAGTTGCTAACGCATCAGCTGAGGCTGGTTACCAAAACCGAAACTGGCGCTGGTTACCAAAAGCAAAATAAGACGACTGTGGGGCGAGTGCTTTTCACACTCGCCCCACAGATATGTAGCTATCTGCAGCTATTACTAGCTGTTAGCAACCAAAAAGTTAACTAGTTATAAAACTAGCTCACTTGCCCTGGTTAGCAACAGCGGCGATCTTGGCCTCAGCCTCGGGATCTAGGTAGCGACCACCCTTCTTGATGGGCTTGAGGGTCTCTTCGTCGAGCTCATAAACCAGCGGAATACCGGTGGGGATGTTGACGCCGGCGATGTCCTCGTCGGAGATCTCGTCCAGGTGCTTGACGATGGCGCGCAGGGAGTTACCGTGGGCGGCGATCATGACGGTCTTGCCGGTCTTGATCTCGGGAACGATGGTGGATTCCCAGTAAGGCAGCAGACGGGCGATGACGTCCTTGAGGCACTCAGTGGCAGGTACCGGCTCGCCGGCGTAACGCGGGTCAGTGTCTTGGCTGAACTCGCTACCAGCCTCGATGGCCGGCGGCGGCACATCGTAGGAACGACGCCAGAGCATGAACTGCTCGTCGCCGTACTCGTCGCGGATTTCCTTCTTGTTCTTGCCCTGCAGAGCGCCGTAGTGACGCTCGTTTAGACGCCAGTTGCGCTCAACCGGGATCCAGTGGCGGTCAGCGGAGTCTAGAGCTAGGTTCGCGGTCATGATGGCGCGGCGCAGCATGGAGGTAAATAGCTTGTCCGGTAGAACACCGGCCTCCTTTAGCAGCTCGCCACCATGCACGGCCTCGGCCTTGCCTTTGTCCGAGAGGGCCACGTCAACCCAACCGGTGAATAGGTTCTTTGCATTCCATTCGCTCTCGCCGTGGCGGAGCAGTATGAGGGTGTAAGCCATGAAAGCTATTTTGCCAGCACTTGCACGCTTTTGCGAGAGCTAAAGCACCCAAACAAGACCTTAGTCACAGCCCGATGGGCCGCAAATACCGGCTAGCGCCCCTATACGCCGTCGTCGCTGACCGGCGGCGCTGACCGGCGGCGCCAACGCTAGCCCACGGCGTCAATACAGACCCGCAGCGTCAATGCAGACCCGGCGTCGTCGTCGTCAGTAACTAAAGCCCTAGAGCGCCACCCGCATCAATCCCTCCCTGCCACTACAGGCCCCCGCAGGCACCACAGCAATAAGACGCAAATAAAAGTGCCCGCACAGTAAAAACTGCACGAGCACTTCGAGCTATAAAACCTAGACGTCAGCGCAACCAATATCGCAGCAGTTTATTTACCGCCGTTTTATTGGCACTTACCTGACAGGTGCCTATAAAACACCTGCTTGAATTTAATTATTCAGTTAAGCGTAGTTGAGCTGACACTAAATTAATCAGCGACCCTGCTCAGCTAGGTAAGCCTGGCGGATCTCAGCGGAGACGCGACCACGGTCAGAAACCTGGAAGCCGTGCTCCTTGGCCCATTCGCGCATACGGCGGGACTCGCTGTTAGAAACAGCCGGGGTGGTGGTGCGACGACGGCCGTTGCGGGCACGGCGCGCATAGTTAATCCACTCCTGTAGGTCAGCGCGTAGACGGCTAGCGTTTTCGGAGTTTAGGTCGATGACGTAGTTAACGCCGTCTAGAGCGAAGTTAACGGTCTCTGCAGCACTAGAGCCGTCAATGTCGTCGATGAGAATGGTCTCCACACGCTGTGCCATGGATTTTCCTTCCGAGTATTTATGGTTGCGGACTTGTGTCCGTGATTTATTAAATTGTTACGGAAGTTATTTAACCTTGATTGCTCTCACTTTGCAAGCTACCACTATCAAGTGATCTATATTTTTGAACACAGCCAGCGTCAGCTAACTTGCAGCAAGGTTTCAGTTTGCTTGCACGACAAAGTGGACTCAGAGGCTTTTATCCACCGGCGAGCACCTAAAATCGCTACTATCCACCATTTTGATCCTGATATATGAGACAGAAGAATGCGGATCGACATATAGCTTCCAAGTTCTCACTCGGAGGCTAACTACGATGCATCTCATCGGAGCCATTACTTTGAAAGAGTGTGCACAAAGCTCGCATGACGTCTAGGAAAAATCTAAGCCAAGCTGACCGTCTATGGATTTGCTGTGAAATATTCTCGCACTTCATACCAAGTTTTAGACGCGCGTTAAGAATTTATTTGCATGTTAGCAAGCCTGTTAGCGTACACCTGTTTCGGGCCAACCCAGCAACGCTACCAGCAAGCCGCACTAGCAATTTCCATACGTAAACCAGCCTAGAGGGCGACAATTTAGCTACTGCGCAGCCCCCAAAGCCCCTACAACACCATGAAACGTAACGCAAGCCACATTAAATATATTTTCTAGCCTGCACGTGATCTACCGCATACGTTTTATGTCTATCCGCAAGTAGCGCCCGACGCGATTAATCGGTTATGATTTTCGACCGTAGCCGCTTTGCGGTTTACTAGGAGGATTCGCCTAGTGGCCTATGGCGCACGCTTGGAAAGCGTGTTGGGTGCAAGCCCTCGGGGGTTCGAATCCCCCATCCTCCGCCACCAATCCGGGACCGTCAGGTTCCGGATTTTTTATGCCTTATTTACTTCCACTCCCCCGGCCCTGCTTAGTGCCACCCCATTCACTCCCGGCCCTGCTTTTTCTCGACGACGCCGCCCGCCGCCGTCGGAAACAAAAAATCCCGCCACGCATTGCATGACGGGAATTGATGGCGGTAGCGCCGGGATTCGAACCCGGGGTGGCTTGCACCACACAGCATTTCGAGTGCTGCACCTTCGGCCGCTCGGACACGCTACCTCGGCTGCTCAATCTACCGGAGATTGCAGCCGATACGCAAACCTTACTTACCCGGCCACAGTCACACAGAAACTACACTCCCCAAACTAGGCAGGCAGTGACAGAGGCGCGGGCGACGTCGGACCCAGAAGCCAACCACACCCGCTAGCGGCGCTGGGCGAAAAAATCCTCTAGCAGCGCCTGTGCCTGGCGCTGACGCAACCCCGTCAGTACCTCCAGGCGGTGCGTGGCGCGCACATCTCGCACCAAGTCACGCTGTGAGCCGCAAGCTCCGGTTTTTGGCTCCCAGGCGGCAAACACTACCCGCTCCAGACGCGCCAAAAGCATAGCCCCCGCACACATCGCACACGGCTCCAAAGTCACCACCAGGGTACAGCCCTCCAAATGACTCGTACCCAAATTGGCTCCGGCGCTACGCAGCGCCAAAATTTCGGCGTGAGCGGTGGGGTCATTGAGTTCCTCACGGCGGTTGCGGCCCTGGGAAATCACTTCGCCGTCGTCGTTAATTACCACGGCACCTACCGGCACCTCCCCCAATTGCGCAGATAAAGCCGCCTGATGCAGTGCCAAATCCATGGCCGGGCCGTATTTTTCCGCCTGAATAGAACCGGTCAAAGCCGCCCCGCGCAGCTGCCCGCCGGCCCCATTTTCATAGTTATGCATCAGCCACCTCCCTGCAATTACGGGCTAAGGTCAGCCTACCCGCTAGCTCAAGGCGCACCCTAACCGTAAACTTGCACTATGCGTGTTCATGTTGCAGACCATCCCCTAATTGACCACAAGCTTTCTGTTCTACGTAATAAGGAGACCCCTTCTCCCGTATTCCGCCAGCTCGCAGACGAGCTAGTTACCCTGTTGGCCTATGAGGCCACCCGCGAGGTGCTCACCGAAGAAATCGATGTAGTCACCCCTGTGGCCACCGCCCACTGCCGCCGCATTGCCGACCCGCGCCCCATGGTGGTACCGATCCTGCGCGCCGGCCTAGGCATGCTTGAAGGCATGACTCGCCTACTGCCCACCGCTGAGGTTGGCTTCCTGGGCATGAGCCGCAATGAGAAGACCCTAGAGATCGAAACCTACGCCAACCGCCTACCCCAGGATCTATCTGGCCGCCAGGTGTTCGTTGTAGATCCGATGCTAGCCACCGGTCACACCCTAATCGCCGCCATTGAATACCTGCTTGAGCGTGGCGCCAAGGACGTAACCGCGCTGTTCCTGCTGGCCGCCCCCGAGGGTCTCAAGGCCGTTGAGGAAGCCGTGGGCGACCGCGCCAACGTCACCATCGTGGTTGCCGCCGTGGATGACCACCTCAACGAAAACGCTTACATCGTCCCCGGCCTGGGCGACGCCGGCGACCGCCTCTACGGCGTAGTTGACTGACCCGCTAACCGGCGCCGGCAGCTAGCGGCCTGCAACTGCGGTGGCGCGGCGCCCGCCCCGGTTGCCAGCCGGCTGATTGTTAGCAGGCGCCCGGTTGCCGGCCGACTGATTGCCAGCCGGCGCCACCAACGGCACAAATACAAAAGGTGTGGCCCCTAGGGGCCACACCTTTTTATTATCTAACGCTATGTCTAATGGTGGACGCTTAACAGCCCGGCGCTACTTGCACCATTTCCAGCCCACTTGCCAGCTCATGTGCCGGCCAGTTGCCAGTACTTGCAGCCCACCCATTAGGCACCGGCGCATCAGAATGCGGGGATAACCGAGGAGTCAGTCCACTTTTCCTGGATGAACTTCTTGACCTCAGCGCTGTTCAGTAGCTTGGCCAGCTTCTTGAGCTGCTCATTGTCCTTGTCCTCCTCACGCACCACCAACAGGTTGGCGTAGGGGGAGTTGGTGCCGCTCTCCAGCAGCAGGGCGTCCTTGGCCGGGTTCTTCTTAGCAGCCAGGGCGTAGTTACCGTTTAGCACCACCAGGTCGGCGTCGTCGAGGTTACGAGCGGTCTGAGCGCCCTCCACCAGGGTGAACTTCAGGTTCTTGGGGTTGGAGGTGACGTCGGTGTCGGTGGGCAGGTCAACCTTGGGGTCCAGGGTGATCAGCTTGGCGGTTTCCAGTAGCTTCAGACCACGGGCAGTGTTAGCCGGGTCAGAGTTGAGTACTACCTTGGCGCCGCTGGGCAGGTCAGCCAGCTTCTTGTACTTGTTGGAGTACAGGCCCATGGGCTCAACGTGTACCTTGGCCAGGGACTCGAACTTGTAGCCCTTCTCCTTTTCCTGCAGCTCCAGGAAGTTGGGGGTCTGGTAGAAGTTGGCGGCTAGGGAGCCGTCAGCCAGAGAGGAGTTGGGGGTCTGGTAGTCGTCGATCTGCTTGATCTCTAGGTTCAGGTTTTCCTTCTTGGCCAGGTTGGACTGGACGAACTCTAGGATGTCGCCGTGCGGTACCGGGGAGCAGCCGATCTTGATGGTGTAGGTGCCGTCCTTCTCGGTGATGCCCTTAGGGAGGGAGTCACCGCCCTTCTTCTTGGAGGAGCCACAGGCGGCTAGTACGGCGGCGCTGGCGGCCACTAGCGAGCCAACGGTGAAGCTACGACGAGAAATTAGTGCAGTTGCCATGATTTTGTTCCTTGTGAATTTAGGCGGGAAAGTAGTTCTAGTGGCGCCGCATACCAGTCGTTTTAAGGCTGGGTCGCGCTTAGCGCCGGTTTAGGGACGACGCCGCAAGGCGCCTTGGGTGGTGCCGCTTGGCTGTTGCGCGCCACAGTTTGGTTGGCACTGGGGGCGCCAAGCTGTATTGGATCAGCGGTGGTCAGCCAAGCGGCTGAGCATGTCGCCAACCACCTGGATGACGCCCACAATGAGCACGATGACGATTACCGTCAGGATCATTACGTCGTTTTGGTAGCGCTGGTAGCCGTATTGCAAGGCCAGGGCACCCAGGCCACCGGCGCCAATGGAGGCCGCCATCGCCGAGTAACCCAGCAGGGTCACCAGGGTGACTGTGGCCGCCTGGATCAGGCTGGGCAGGGCTTCACGCACCAGTACACCGAAGGTGATTTGGATGCGGGAGGCCCCCAGCATCAGGGCCGCTTCGATTTTTCCTTGCTCGACGCCGTCGAGCGCAGTTTCCGCCAAACGCGCGTAGAAGGGGATAGCCCCAATGGTTAGCGGGACTGCTGCCGCCTGCCAACTGGTGGTGTCGCTGACCAGCAGGCGGGTAAGCGGGATGATAGCGATCATTAAGATCAAGAAGGGCATGGAGCGCCCCACGTTAACAATGGCGCTAAGGACCTGGTAAACCGCCTGGTTGCGGGTCAGGCCACGGTGACCGGTAGACACTAGGGCAATGCCCAGCGCTAAACCCAGCACCACGGTGATAGCGCCAGAAACGAAAGTCATGTACAGGGTCTCGTCAATTGCCGGACCCATCTTCAAACGCACGGCTCGGTTATCGAACCAGGTGCCTTCACCAAAAGCACCCGTAAGCCCGGTGGCGTCGGAGATGTCCAGGAAACGATCCCATAGCCATTCACCGATTCCCATCATGCTGCCACCTCCTTGCTAGTGTCGCGCAAACTTGGCTTAGCCCCAGCGTCAGCCAAGGCGTCGATTAGGCCCTGGGCGCGGCTGGGTTCAACGGTAATTGCCAGGCGGCCGATCTGGGCCCCCGCAATGGTCTGGAATACGCCCCCGGCCACGTCACCGCCACGGTCAGCGGCAATGGTCAGGAGCTTGGCGGCTGCGGGTTGGCCCTTCTTGGCGGTAATAGCCAGGTCGACGACGACGTCGCCGCGCCCGAGCACTTCCTCGCTAACTTCCGGTAGCGGTACCAGTTCACGCGAAAGTCGCGAATCTACCTGGGAAACTACCTCGTCAATGGGGCCGCCTTCGACGATCTGGCCGGCTTCAAGCAGGCTGACCGAGTCGCAGATGGAGCGCACTACGCTCATTTCGTGGGTAATGATCACTACGGTCACGCCCAGGGTGTCGCGGGCGGAGCGGATCAGATCCAAGATAGATCGGGTAGTTTCGGGATCTAGGGCACTGGTGGGCTCGTCGCACAGCAGCACACTGGGCTCATCAGCCAAGGCGCGGGCAATACCCACACGCTGCTTTTGGCCACCAGATAGCTGCGAAGGGTAGGAGTCGGCGCGATCAGTTAGACCCACCAGGTCCAGCATTTTGCTTACACGCTCACGGCGGTAACCGTGGGGGGCACGAGCCAAAGCCAGGGGGTAAGCCACGTTCTGTACGGTGGTTAGCGCATCCATCAGGTTGGCGTGCTGGAACACCATGCCGATCTTGCGGCGGGCTTCACGCAGGTCACGTTGATTTAGGTCAGACAGGTTCTGGCCGTCTACAGTAATGACGCCGCTGGTAGGGGTTTCTAGTGCGGTTAGACAACGCACTAGGGTGGATTTACCAGCCCCGGAGGTACCTACAATGCCGTGGATTGTGCCCGCTGCAACCTCAAGATTTAAGCCGTTTAGTGCACGCACTTCACGTGCAGGAGTACGCATTGAAGCAATACCCTTGGGCTTGATTTTGTATACCTTGTGGACATCACGCAGCGACAACATAGATTGCTGCTGATTTACTTCTGGTTGACTCATGTTCACCTCCATCGTTCCTGGCAGTAGCACCCGCACCCAAAATGGGGGGTTGCTGCAGCTTCAACGATCCAGGTCTCTCGGCTGCTCTTGATGGTCTGTCTAAATTCAGGCTAAGCGGGTATAAGGTCCCTTGGCAAGCTTTACCTTTGTGATGTCTACAATATGGACATTAATTTTTTAGGGGTATTTATAGCGCTAGCTGTTGACCTGGGCTTATAGCCAAATTTATAAGCGTTCACGCTAAAACCGGCCCATGGGCGAGCATAGGCGCACACGAGAGCGCATGGGCGCCGCTGTGCGGGGCACGCGCGGGACGTGGTCGACGGCGTCGGCTTTAACGCGGACTGGACGTGGCCTTATCAGGGCGAGCCGTGGAGAGGCTAGCCATGGAGGGACTACTTGGGGCGGGCGTGGCCGACGTAGGACTCTGGTTAGCGCGCTTGGAGCCCTTCGTGGCCTTAGCCTTCTTGCTAGTGGCTTTGCTAGTGGCTTTTGTGGCGGTGGGGGTGGCACTAGCTTTGGGCTCTTTAGCCGCAATCCAGATAGGCAACCGGTCGATCACCTGCCGCGCCACCGCCTGCAACCATAGCGGCGAAGGCAAAGTGGTGTTGTCGCGCGCCGCCAGGATCATAACCAGGCAGTAACGCGCCCCCTCCGGGCTGGTCAGCACCCAGGTCATAGCTAGTTGGCCGGGCGATTCGGCACCCACATAGGTGGCGTAACTCCACTGGCTAGAGTCGATATGCACACCGTTTTCAACCACCATGGCGTTACGCAGCAAAGTATCGGCGTTAACGTCACGCTGGCTTAACTGTCCTAAATAACTTTGCACACGGCAAATCTCACGGGCTGAGGCAAACCAGCCGATCCCCTCCGGCCACAGCACATCCTGGTAGCGGTTCGGATCCATGGCCACGCTGCCGCGCGAAAGCGAGTTCACCAAAGCGGTATGCAGAGCCTGGCGCTGCTGCTCAGGCTGCTTATTGGCCTCACGCCAATAAAACCGCAAATCCGAGTCTGACCAGGCAATTTGCCCCAACGCGCGAGGCGTAAGCAAAGGCGAGAAAGAGGTTAAATCCTGTTTGCCAGTGTTTTGAGCAGCGGCGCGGATCCCATCGGCCCCCACCGTCTTCATCAACATGGTGGCGCTAGTGGGGTCAGATTCGTGGATAGTGTGGGAGGCCACCACCCGCAGAGGATATTTCTTGCCAATCATGGTGGCGTCATTACGCCCATAACCTTGCGCAATCATGGACGGCAAGACAGTAGCGTCCTGGTTAATCTCGACGCCGCCGTCGATCACGGCCTCCGCCACCCCAGCCAGGGTGTAAAGGTCTACCAGGCGCCCAATTGGCATCTGATCATCAGCATTAGACAGTGTCAAGGGAGAGCCGCAGCCATTTAACGTATCGATGCGGGCAACCAAGAAACTGCTTTGGTAGCGCGGCTGGGAAGCTGAAGCCGCACGACGCACGCCAGAGCCGTCGTCGCCAGCCTCATTAAGCGCGCGAGCCAAACTGGCCTCATCGGTGATAACCGGAACCCTGCCAATGCGTCCAAAGGTCAGCGAAACAATCTGGCTGCGCAAATCGGCCACCAAATCAATACTGATCTGCCTGCCATTAGAGTCCTGCACCCCAATTAGCAGGCGGTTACCGCTGTCCTCATAGCCGAGCATCGTATATGGGCCAGCCGCACGCAGTTTCGTGAGAGAGTTGTAAAGGTTGCTAGACGGTGTCTGCTTCAGTAATGATTGCGAAAAATGCGAGCGGATCTGCGCCTGAGTAATGCTCTTGGAGTTAGAAATGCTGTAAAGCAGCCAGCTAGCCGCCACCCCCGCCGGCGTCGTGGGCATATCCCGTACCACCTCAGCCTTATAGGTTGCGGTAGGAGCCGGCGCCACTCGCGGCTGGCTAGGCCCGCAACCAGCCAGCAGCGCCAACGCGCACGCCGCCACTGTCACGGTTTGCAGCTTACGGCGGGCTTTCAAGCGCGCATTAACACGCAACTTACGCCCCGCAACGGCAACGACGTGTGCCGACGTCGTGCTGACGCGTACTGCCGTGGAACTGACGCGTGCCGACGTCGTGCTGACATACGCCGCCGTCGCCTTAAGGGAACCCAGCCTAGACCTAGCTTTAGCAGCCATTAAGGCTCCTGCACCTCAACCAGCTGAGCCAGATTCTTCGCCAAAACCTCACTAACGCGCTCAACCACATCCAAGGTGTCGCGAAAATCGTCCTCATCCCCATACCAGGGGTCTGGCACATTCAAGCCCGCCAGGCTCCGCCCCTGCCAGGATGCCTCCACCTGCTCGCGACAGTGCGGGTCATAGATGCGGTAAAGCTGTACGCGGCCCGGGTCCACGCCTAGCTTCTGGGCGCGGCGAATCAACTCCCGCTGATGACTGGCAGTCATGGCTAGCAGCAGATCAGCGTGACGCAGCTGGGTGTCAGTAATCTGAGTGGCCCGGTGCGTGCTGATGTCACCGCCCTTATAGCCCTGCTCACGCAGCAGGCGGGCAGCGCGGTAATCAATCGGGTTGCCCTGCTCCTCATTAGAAACCCCGGCAGAGCTAACCTCCACCTCACTTACCCCCAGCTCACGCAGGCGCTGCGCCAGCACAATCTGAGCCATAGCCGAGCGACAAATATTGCCGGTACACACCATAACCACGCGGTAAGGCAGGCGTTCAAACGCCGGAAGTAAAGAAAGGTATGACATAGCCACGCCCTTATTATTCCACGTAAGACTAAACTTGCCTCATGAGTCACAAACCAAGCGCGATTGACGCCATCGCCAACGAGTACACCGCCAAGGTAATTGAGCTTTCACCGATGACTGGCTCCTCCACCGGCCTAGGTGAGCGCCACGACGTCCTAGACGACTTCTCCCCCCAGGGTCTAGACGCATACACCCAGCTAGACCGCGAAACCCTAGCCAAGCTGGATGAAGTAACCCCCACCGACGCCGTCGATGAAGTAACCGTAGCCGCCATGCGCGAACGCCTAGGGCTATCAATTGAGCTAGCCGAAGCCGGCGAGCCGCTACGCAACCTCAACAACATCGCCTCCACCTCGCAGGACATCCGCGACCTATTTGACCTGCTACCCACCGAGTCCGAGCAGGACTGGGCTAACATTTGCGCCCGCCTAGGCGACGTCAAGCGAGCCCTGGGTGGTCACGTCGAATCCCTGCGCCTAGCCGCCAGCCGTGGGCAGGTAGCCGCCTCCCGCCAGGTGCGCGCCGTGGCCGGGCAAGCCCACAACCAAGCCGGCGAGTCCTCCTCCTTCCTGGCCCTAGTGTCCTCCCCCGAAACCCAGGCCCTGCCAGAGTCCCTACGCAAGGAGCTAGCTGCCAACGCAGCCAGCGCCCAGGCAGCCTACGGCGACTTCGCTAACTTCCTGGAGACCGAGCTACTGCCCCAGGCGGGCGAGCAGGACGGCGTCGGGCGTGAACGCTACCAGCTGTTCTCGCGCGAATTCCTAGGCGCCACCATTGATCTAGATGAAACCTACGAGTGGGGCCGCGAGCGCCTGGCCGCCATCGACGCTGAGCAGCGCGAACTGGCCCGCGAACTGTACGGCGAGGGCGTCAGCGTGCAGGAAGCCCTAAAGCGCCTGGACGAGGAGCCGCGCTACCAGCAGCACGGCACCGACGCCCTGAAGAAGTGGATGCAGGAAACCGCCGACGCCGCCGTGGCCGGCCTAAACGGCACTCACTTTGACATTCCCGCCCCACTGCAGCGCATCGAATGCTGCATTGCCCCCTCCTCCACCGGCGGCATCTACTACACCGGCCCTTCCGACGACTTCTCGCGTCCGGGGCGCATGTGGTGGTCTGTGCCCGCCGGCACCACCGTGTTTAACACCTGGCAGGAGCGCACCACCGTGTTCCACGAGGGCGTTCCCGGCCACCACCTGCAGCTGGGTATGCAGACCTACCTGCGCGATGAGCTCAACGACTGGCGCCGCCACCTGTGCTGGGTTTCTGGGCACGGCGAAGGCTGGGCGCTTTACGCTGAGCGCCTCATGGCCGATCTGGGCTGGCAGGATGATCTGGGTGACCGTATGGGTATGCTCGACTCTCAGCGTCTGCGTGCGGCCCGCGTGGTGCTAGACATTGGTGTGCACACCGGCAAGCAGCGCCCATCTGAGCTGGCGGCTCTGCCCGGGGTTGGCGAGGGTAAGTGGGATCGTGACAGTGCCTGGGCTTACCTGACCCACAATGTGGCTATGGCTGAGGGCTTCTTGTCCTTTGAGCTGGAGCGTTACCTGGGGTGGCCGGGGCAGGCGCCGGCTTACGCAGTGGGTCAGCGTCTGTGGGAGTCTATTCGCGACGACGCCGCCGCTAAGGCCGCCCGTGAAGGCAAGGAGTTCTCACTTAAGGAATTCCACTCTCGCGCACTGGCTATTGGTAGCGTGGGCCTGGATGTGCTGCGTGAGGCACTGCGCTAAGTATTCCGCGGGCCTGGGCCTTGTGCTGGGCTGGCTGAGGCCAGGGCTGGGCTGGTGGCCCGGCGGCCGGGCTGGCGCCTGAACTGGCTAGGGCGCGCGACGAGCAAGACTGACAGTGTCAGGCGCCGTCGTCGTAAAAAAACTGCGTCGACGGCGTCGCCTTGTGGCATGGCCGGTCTGAGTGCGGCCTGGCGGCCAGGGCCACAGCCCTTGGTTCACAAATACTGACATTTCGTCCCCTCCCTATAAAACCCCATGAATTTTTTATAGGGAGGGGACGATTTTGCCTGTATTTAATTTTGCCTGTATTTGTAATGCCTGTATTTGATTTTGCCTGTATTTACTTCTCCCAGAAGGAGGCCACGTCCACTACCCCACCGCTGGCCTCAAAGTCGGCGCGCACAGCCGCGCGCAGCTGGGGGTCGCTTAGGTAATCCAGGGCTACACTGGCCAAACCCCAAGCTCCATCCACAGCCGCGCGGTCGCCTAACGGCGAGCCAGCCGCCGTCGCGAATTCATGAGTGTGAAGGGCCGTACCCTCGGGGGCAATCTTAATCAGCGGGTGAATCCCGGGCACGCGCTGAGACACATTGCCAAAATCAGTGCCCGCCGCAATCACCTCAGTAATCACCCCACGCGGCAGCACCGTGCGCCCGGCTGCGTTCTGCGCCCGCACCCAAGCCTGGCTAAGTGGGCCATTGGCGCGCACCGGCATCTCATTGGTGGTTTCACCGGTAAGAATCTCCACCCCGCAGCCGGTAGCCAGGGCGGCGCCCCGGAACACATCCTCCACCCGCGCCACCAGGTCGCGCAGTGTGGCAGAGTCCAGCGAACGCACAATCACGCTCATTTCCGCCCGCTCAGGCACCACATTGGGCACCAGCCCACCGTCGGTAACCACCGCATGCATACGGTCTGAGGGCAGCATATGCTGACGCAGCAAACCCATACCCACCTGCGCCACGGTCACTGCGTCCAGGGCGTTGCGGCCCATAAAGGGGGCGCTGGCTGCGTGGGCGGAAACCCCGTGGAACACTACGCGCATCCGGCGTACCCCCAGCCAGGCCTGATCCACCAGGTCATAGGCGTAGGAGTGGGTTTGGATAGCCGCGTCCACCCCATTCAACATGCCGCGCTGGGCCAGGATTTCCTTGGCGGTGTCGCATTCTTCAGCCGGAGTGGTTTGCAGGATAACCCGCCCCCCACCTAGCGCGCCGGGGTGACGTTTTTCCAGTTCAGCTAGGGCCAGGAAGGCCCCCACGGAGTTGGCGCACATGACGTTGTGACCGCAGCCGTGGCCCACCCCTGGTAGGGCATCGTATTCGCACAAAATCGCGATTGTGGGCTGCTTAGCGGCCGCGCCGCCGATTTGGGCGCGCAGGGAGGTTTCCATGCCGAAGCTGGCGCGCTCAACCTCAATGCCGTGGGCTTGCAGCAGCTTAGCGACGGCGTCGGCGGCGTAAAACTCGTGGTAACCCACCTCGGGGTGGGCGTGAATGTCTTGGCTTAGCGCCACGATCTGCGGGCTCAACGCCTCGACCTGGGCTTTTAGTTCTTCACGCAGCTGGGGGCTGGCACCAGATTGAGGGTCCAAGGCGGTGGCGGTGGGGTTAGCTTGACGGCGTTTTTCGGTTTCTGCCGCAAGCTGGTCGTAAAAAGCTCGGCAGGGCACAGTGGGCTGGCTAAGATCGCGCATAGTTCAACTATAGGAATCTGCACACAAAACGGGCAGTGCCAGTTAAGCACTACCCGTTGCTAGCCCTGCCTGGGACCAAACACGCTGGCCCCCAAAGCGAAGGGGAAACCAGGCTTTAGCAAGGCATCGACAGCCGGACGCACAAAGCTAATCAGCTTGCCGGCGTCGAGCGCCTCACCAGCAGTCTCTACACCGTTAATTTCCGCCCTACCCAGCAAATCCGAGTAGTTAATGCTCATATCCAAGCTAGTGACGCCGTCGGCCTTAGAGTAACCCGCCCAGCTGGGAACCTCACTCATATCCACCATGGTGACCAGGTGGAAATACATGTACCCCAACTCATCCAGGGTGGAAGACACGCTCAGCAGGTGATGCGTTTGCGGGTTACCCGCCTCGTGCAGCGTAAACACGGTCAGCAGCCCGTCACGTGCCCCACGCAGCAGCATCCGGGCGATATGCACACTGAAAGCGTCGGCGTCGAAAAACTCTCCCATAGCCTCCTGGTAAGGCAACGGATCACTGATGCCGATACGGGCCCCAGGCCCCACATCCTTAATGGCGCGCTTACCGGTGGGGGTGATGGCCTTGAGCTCCAAAATGTTGCCCATTAGGCGGCCCACCTCCACCCGCTCACTCCAGCCGGCAGGGGCCCCCTCGGTGATTTCACGCTCCTCAACTAGCCCCAACCCCAGCACTTCAGCCAGGTCAATGTCGCTTTGGTGCCAGGTGATTAGCCCGTCTTCGTGCCATAGGGGGACGACGCCGTTAAAGGGCAGTCCGAAAGTTACGGTATGCATTTAGCTCCCTAGCTGAATTAGAAGTCCCAGTCTTCATCCTGGGTGGCTTCAGCGGTGCCGATGACGTAGCTGGAGCCAGAGCCGGAGAAGAAGTCGTGGTTTTCGTCAGCGTTAGGGGAAAGCGAAGCCAAAATAGCCGGGTTTACATCCGTGGAGTCAGCCGGGAACATGGCCTCATAGCCCAGGTTCATTAGGGCCTTGTTGGCGTTGTAACGCAGGAACTTTTTAACGTCCTCGGTTAGGCCTAGCGGATCGTAAAGGTCCTCGGTGTACTGCTCTTCATTGTCGTAGAGCTCAAATAGCAGCTCAAAGGTGTAGTCCTTAAGCTCCTGCTGACGCTGCGGCGAAGCCTCGGCCACAGCCTGCTGGTACTTGTAACCAATGTAGTAGCCGTGCACGGCCTCGTCACGAATGATCAGGCGGATCAGGTCAGCGGTGTTGGTGAGCTTAGCGTGGCTAGACCAGTACATGGGGGCGTAGAAACCTGAGTAGAACAGGAAAGACTCCAGCATGGTGGAGGCAACCTTACGCTTTTCCGGGTCATCGCCACGGTAGTAGTTGAGGATAATGTCAGCCTTGCGCTGCAGGTGGGGGTTTTCTTCACTCCAGCGGTAGGCTTCATCAATTTCCTTAGTGGACAGCAGTGTCGAGAAAATCGAGGAGTAGGAGCGTGCGTGCACCGACTCCATGAAAGCAATGTTGGTTAGCACCGCTTCCTCATGCGGGGTGCGCGCGTCAGGGATCAGTGAAACCGCACCCACCGTGCCCTGGATGGTGTCTAGCAGCGTCAGACCAGTGAAGACGCGGTTAGTCATGAGCTTTTCGTCTTCAGTCAAGGTAGCCCAGGAGGGCACATCATTGCTCAGCGGTACCTTTTCAGGCAGCCAGAAGTTACCGGTGAGGCGGTCCCACACTTCAAGGTCTTTGTCATCAACCAGGCGGTTCCAGTTAATAGCCTGAACGCGGTCTAGTAGCTTGAGCTTCTCGTGATGCATTGGGACCTTCTTGAGGTGGATAGTGAGCAAAAGGCAACTCAATACTAGCCAATAACCGCCCCAAACGGGCCTAGGCCAACCCCACAAAAAAGGGACTGTCGCAATCAAAAGATGGCGCCACCAAAAGGTGACACAGCCAAAAACGAGCTGGCCGTCTAGACCACCTAGACGGCCAGCAGCGAAATTATGATGTAAGGCTACAGATTACTGTGCAGGGCCAAGCCTCACAGCATACAGCTGACGCAGCCTTCTACCTCAGTGCCTTCCAGGGCTGCCTGACGTAGACGCACGTAGTAGATGGTTTTGATGCCTTTACGCCAGGCGTAAATTTGGGCCTTGTTCAGGTCACGGGTGGTGGCGGTGTCCGGGAAGAACAAGGTTAGGCTCAGGCCCTGGTCAACGTGCTGGGTAGCCACCGCATAGGTGTCGATAATGGCCTTATAGCCAATCTCGTATGCGTCCTTGTAGTACTCCAGGTTGTCGTTGGTCATGTAGGGGGCCGGGTAGTAGACGCGCCCAATCTTGCCTTCCTTACGGATCTCTACCTTGGCCACGATCGGGTGGATCGAGGAGGTGGAGTTGTTGATGTAAGAGATAGAGCCGGTGGGCGGCACCGCCTGCAAGTTACGGTTGTACAGCCCGTGCTCGCGCACCTGCTGGGCCAGCTGGGCCCAATCTTCACGGCTGGGCACGTGCACACTAGAGGCGGCAAACAGTTCCTTTACACGCTCAGTGGTGGGCACAAAATCCTGGTTTAGGTACTTTTCAAAGAACTCGCCTGTGGCGTACTTGGATTCTTCAAAACCAACAAAACGCTCATTGCGCTCGCGGGCCAGCTCGCAGGAGGCTTTGAGGGCCTCAAACAGCACACTGGCGAAGTAAACATTGGTGAAGTCTAGGGCTTCTTCGCTGCCGTAGTGGATGCATTCGCGCGCCAGGAAACCGTGTAGGTTCATCTGGCCTAGGCCAATGGCGTGCGATTCGCGGTTGCCCCGCTGAATAGAGGGCACAGACTCAATGTCGGTCTGGTCTGAGACGGCGGTCAGCGCGCGCACAGCAGTGCGGATAGTGCGGCTAAAATCAGGCGAATCCATGGTTTTAGCGATGTTTAGCGAACCCAGGTTGCAGGAAATGTCCTTACCCACATGGGCGTAGGTTAAGTCTGCGTTTAGCTTGCTAGCTTCAGAAACCTGCAAGATTTCCGAGCACAGGTTAGACATGACCACCTTGCCCTTAATGGGGTTGGTCTTGTTAACCGTGTCCTCAAACATCACGTAGGGGTAGCCAGATTCAAACTGGAGCTCAGCGATGGTCTGGAAGAACTGGCGGGCGTTGATCTTGGACTTACGGATGCGCCCGTCGTCGACCATTTCGTGGTACTTCTCCGTCACCGAAATTTCGCTGAAGGGCACCCCGTAGACGCGCTCGACGTCGTAGGGGCTGAACAGGTACATGTCCTCGTTCTTTTTGGCCAGCTCGAAGGTGATGTCAGGGATCACCACACCCAGGGACAGGGTCTTGATACGGATCTTTTCGTCAGCGTTTTCGCGTTTGGTGTCCAAAAAACGCATGATGTCGGGGTGGTGGGCGTGCAGGTACACGGCCCCGGCGCCCTGACGCGCACCCAGCTGGTTGGCGTAGGAGAAGGAGTCTTCCAGCAGTTTCATTACCGGGATGACGCCGGAGGATTGGTTTTCAATACGCTTAATGGGGGCGCCCATCTCGCGTAGGTTGGTTAGCAGCAGGGCGACGCCGCCGCCGCGCTTAGATAGCTGCAAGGCTGAGTTGATCCCGCGCGAGATTGACTCCATGTTGTCCTCGATGCGCACCAGGAAGCACGATACGGGCTCGCCGCGCTGGACTTTACCCTCGTTTAGGAAGGTGGGGGTGGCCGGCTGGAATCGGCCAGACATGATTTCTTCAATCAGGTCTAGGGCTAGCTGCTCGTCGCCGTCGGCCAGGGCCATGGCGACCGTGGCCACGCGGTCCTCAAAACGCTCCAAGTAGCGCTTACCGTCAAAGGTTTTGAGGGTATAGGAGGTGTAGTACTTGAAGGCCCCCAGGAAAGTTTCGAAACGGAACTTGTGGGCGTAGGCGGCTTTGAAAGCCTCCTTGGGGAAGCCTTCACGGTACTTGGCTAGCACGGTGGGGTCGTAGTAGCCCTCTTCAACCAGGTATTCGAGTTTTTCCTCGATGTCGTGGAAAAACACCGTGTTCTGGTTTACGTGCTGCAGGAAGTACTGACGTGCAGCCTGGCGATCGGCGTCAAACTGGATCTTGCCGTCAGCGCCGTAAAGGTTCAGCTTGGCGTTTAGAGCGTGGTAGTCCAGTTCAGGGGAACGTACCGACTCACTGCCGGTATCAGTCAGAGTGTCTGCCAAAACTTTTCCAATCCTTGCTTTACGGTCTCTACGTCCTTGGGGGTTCCCAACAGCTCGTAGCAGTAGAGATATGGGACTTTTAGCTTATTAGAGATTATGTCACCGGCCAGGCCGTAGGCGGCACCAAAATTGGTATTGCCAGAAGCGATAACACCACGACATAGCTCACGGTTGTGGGGATTGTTGAGGAATTTAATGACCTGCTTGGGGACTGCACCTTTGATGCTGCCACCACCGTAGGTTGGGACTAACAGCACATATTCCTCGTCTACTTCCAGCGGCGGCTGGCTTGGCAGCAGGGGGATGCGTTTAGCGGGCATACCCAGTTTGCTTACGAAGCGATGTGTGTTTTCAGAGGTGGAGGAAAAATACACTAAAAGCGCCATTGGTCACGACCTGTGTTGTCAGTTAATCTCGCCGACTAGCGAGCCGGCAATGATGCGCCCTAAGACGCAGTTGAGCGACGCCCACCAGCAGGTAGACGTCGCTCGTAGAGCCACTTAGACGGCAACTGCGGTGGCGTTAGCTACAGCTAGAGCCTTGATCTTGTCGGGGCGGAAACCAGACCAGTGGTCATCGCCAGCGATAACTACCGGGGCCTGTACGTAGCCCAGAGCCTTAACCTGCTCTAGCGCCTGAGCGTCTACCGAGATGTCGACGGTGGAGTAGGAAAGGCCAGCCTTGTCCATGGCGCGGTAGGTGGCGTTGCACTGCACGCAGTTGGGCTTGGAGTAGACGGTGATCGCCATTTTTATTTGTGCCTTTCAATCCTGACGGGTCTGTCTGGCGGGGAGACCAGAACTAGAAACAACACGCTTGTAACACGCGGCCGGCATATTCCGACCGGCAATAGAAAACACTACCCCTAGGGGTGCGAAAGCGCCAACACCCCAAGATGATGTGTCTACCACCGAATCTGTGCATAAACCTCCCGGAATTTGTGGACAACTGGCGCCGCCGCTGTGGATACTTTCGCTGCGTTGCGCGCTTCCTTTTAGTGTGCCCGGGCTACACCACGCGTTAAGTGGCCATTTTTGCGCCGGTTTAGCTGCTTTTTTCCGACGTCGCCCCACACCTGGGCGCCAGCTCCAGCTCAAGTCCATTTATCCCCACTTCCCCCAGGCCGGGCACGCGGTTTTTCCCACACGGTGTGTTTAGAGAAGAAAAAATTGCTTAGCCATTCATCTCACACGCGAAAACACTTGCACTCTCTGAGCCACCGGCGCGTGGCGCGCCGGCCATATAGAAACTAGCGCTAGCTGGCCACAGGCAAACTGAGCACGAAGCAAGCCCCCTGGGCGGCGTCGTCGAGATAGCTAGCCGAATCAGCCAACTGCACACTACCGCCGTGAGCCTGGGCAATAGCAGCGCAAATAGCCAGCCCCAAGCCCGTAGAACCCCCCTGACGATTGCGCGAAGCATCAGCGCGAGTAAAGCGCTCAAACAGTTTGCCGCGCAGCTGCGGGGAAATACCCGGGCCGTTATCAGCCACCACAATGCGGTACTCATCGCCCTCTTGCAGCAGCTTGACCCACACATGCGTGCCGGCGGGAGTGTGCAGGCGGGCATTAGCCAGCAAATTAGCTAGCACCTGACGCAGGCGCTGCTCGTCACCGCGCACCAGCGGCAGCTGCTCATCAAGATCCTCATCCGCCCCAAATACGGCACTCAAATCCAGCTCAAAGGTGTGGTCAGGGCCAGCTATCTGCGCGTCTGCCACCGACTCAATCAGCACCGGAGCTAAATCCACCAGCTCATCTTCCAGCTCCCGGCCCGCATCCAGGCGCGCCAGCAGCAGTAAGTCATTAACCAGCTCACTCATGCGCAGCGATTCGCTGGCAATACGGTCCATGGCCTGCTGGGAAATCTCGCTGAGCTGATCACCTTCGCGCCCGCTACGCACCAGCTCGGTATAACCACGGATAGCTGCCAAGGGCGTACGCAGCTCATGGGAAGCGTCAGCCACAAACTGACGTACCTGGGTTTCGGAGCGTTGACGTACCTCCAGGGCGTCATTGACGTGGTCAAGCAGGGTGTTAAGGGCTGTGCCCACCTCCCCGACTTCAGTGGAAGAACACAGGTCAGCAAGGCTTACGCGGCGCTCAATTTTCACCTCACCGCTATCCATAGGCTGCGCGGCCACCTGCCGGGCGGTAGCTGCCACACGCCGCAGGGGACCCAAAAAATTGGACACCAATCCAAAGCAAGCCACCGCTGCCAGGATCACACCGATCCCCACCAGCAGCACCTCAATCATCATTTGGCGACCAATTAGGGCTTCATCATCAGCTAAAGACAGCCCGGTAAGTACGGTGTCGGAGCTAACCGAGTCGCGCGTAACCAGTACCCGGTAGGTGCCCAGCCCCTCCACATACACTGTGAAAGGCTTGGTTTTACCTGAGTTAAGCGCTGCCATCAGGGTGTTTATCTGGTCGCGAGTCAGGTAGGTGTATTTACCTTCATTGTTGATGTAAGCGCTGGCCACCACCCCTTGGCGGTTACGCAGCAGAGCTAGGGTACCGGCAGCCTGCCCGGGGGCGTCTAGGCCGGCGGGCGGATTATAGTCGCTGCTGTCACTGCCGTAGGTTTGCAGTAACTGTTGGGCGACGTTTTTTTCGGTGGATTCGCTGTGACGGCGAGTGTCGCCGCGCTGGGAGGCGGCCTGCACTCGAATATCAGCGCGGTCCATCAGCGAAGCTTCCAGCGCCCAGGTACTAAGGCAGCCAATTGCCCCAGTTAGCACAAACACCACGGCCACCACGGTCAGCACAATCATGCGACGCAGGCTCAGTTTTTTGTGGGCCCACAGCCGCCCATGCAGCCCCGCCTCTACCTGGGGGTGCTGGGAGGCCTGGGGGTGCTGGGTAGCCTGGGCGGCTTGGGGCTGCTGGGTAGCCTGGGCGGCTTGGGGCTGCTGGGCCGGCTGGGAACTCTGGGCGGCTTGGACTGCCTGGGCGCACTGGGCGGCCTGTGCCTGCTGGGCTGCTTGGGCGCACTGGCTGGCAGTTGGTTGCCCGCTGTCTTCCCAGCTGCGTTCCCCGCCGTGCGCCCAGCTGCTCGCCGAACCGCGTGCCGAGGCCAGAAGCTGCTTTATAGCCCTAAACAATTAGTTTTCCTCAGCGGCCTTGAGCATGTAGCCCACCCCGCGCACGGTGTGAATCATGGGGGCGCGCCCCTTATCGATCTTGCGACGCAGGTAAGAGACATAAAGCTCCACCACGTTGGCTTGGCCACCAAAGTCGTAGTCCCACACCCGGTCCAGGATCTGCGGCTTAGACAGCACCCGGCGCGGGTTTTCCATGAAGAAACGCAGCAGCTCAAACTCGGTGGCGGTGAGTTTAATTGGGTCTTCGCCGCGCCACACCTCGTGGGAGTCTTCATCCATGCGTAAATCGCCCACCACCAGCTCGTTACTGGGCGGGGCCACCACTGAGCCGGAGCGGCGCAGCAAGGCGTGCAGGCGGGCCACTACCTCTTCCAAGCTGAAGGGCTTGGTTACGTAGTCATCCCCACCGGCGCTTAGGCCCTCCACCCGGTCAGCAATGGAGTCTTTGGCGGTCAGGAACAGCACCGAGATGTCCGGGTCATTGCGACGGATCTTGCTCAGCACCTCAAGGCCGTCAAAGTCTGGCAGCATAATGTCTAGAACCACCAGGTCAGGTGAGATTTCACGGGCCAGGCGCACGGCATCGGCACCGGTGTGGGCGGTGGTAACCTCCCAGCCTTCATAGCGCAGGGCGCTGGCTAGAAGATCGGCTAGGACAATTTCGTCGTCGACCACTAGCACCTTGACCTGGCTGGCCTCGGAAGTGGTGGCGTTTGTGGCTGTCATAGCTCTATCACACTGCATTTAGCTGCTGCGCGCTACTAATACGCTTAGGGAAGACTCCCCCTACTCAGCACTCGACGACGTTTACAGCCAGGCCACCCAGGGAGGTTTCCTTGTACTTAGAGAGCATGTCTTCACCGGTTTGGCGCATGGTTTCAATGACAGTGTCCAGGCTGACCTGGTGACGTCCCTCGCCCCACAGGGCCATGCGCGAGGCGTTAATAGCCTTCACACTGGCCACCGCGTTGCGCTCAATACAAGGAATCTGCACCAAGCCACCCACCGGGTCGCAGGTGAGACCCAAGTTGTGTTCCATGGCGATTTCAGCAGCATTCTCCACCTGCTCAGGGGTGCCCCCCAGAGCCTCAGTCAAGCCCGCCGCAGCCATAGAGGAAGCCGAACCCACCTCACCCTGGCAGCCCACCTCAGCGCCAGCAATTGAAGCATTGGTCTTGATCAGGGCCCCCACGGCGGTAGCTGCCAGCATGAAGCGACGTACGCCGTCGTCGTTAGCGCCCGGGCAGAAGTGACGGTAGTAAGCCAAAACCGCCGGCATAATCCCCGCCGAACCGTTAGTGGGGGCAGTAACCACGCGGTGACCAGCGGCGTTTTCCTCATTGACCGCGAGCGCGTAGAGGTTAACCCAGTCCATACCACGCAGCGGGTCACGACGGCAGTAGGCGTCTGCGGGGGTTTTCTCCTCAGCCAGTAGGCGCTGGTAGAGGGCGTTAGCGCGGCGCTGGACACCCAGCACGCCGGGCAGCACCCCCTGGGCCTTACAGCCGGCCTCGATGCACTGCATCATGGTGGTTTCTAGCAGGCGAATGTAGTCGATTACTTCCTGTTCGGTACGGGCCGAGACCTCATTGGCTAGCACCACGTCGCTGATGCGCAGACCGGTGCGCCGACAGATGGCTAGCAGCTCGTTGGCGGTAGAGAAGGGGTAGGGGGCTATCGTGGCGCTAACTTCCTTGGTTTCGGCTGTGGCCAGGGCGCGAATTTCGGGGTGACCGTCAGTGCCCACATCCTCCATCACAAAGCCGCCGCCCACAGAGAAGTAGGTGCGGCGTAGGATTTCCGCCCCGGCGGCGTCGTAGGCGGTTAGGGTCATGCCGTTGACGTGGTAGGAAAGCACGCGCCCGGGTAGGAACATGATGTCTTTGCTGGTGGAGAAGGGTACCTGGCCTAGCCCCGGCATTTGCACGTAGCCCTGGGCTTCCACCTGGTCCCAGAAGTTGGCACACACTTCCTGGGGGACGGTTTTGGGGTTGTAGCCGCCCAGGCCCATGACGACGGCGCGGTCGGTGGCGTGTCCGCGGCCGGTGGCCCCCAGCGAGCCGTATAGCTCTACGGTCAGGCGGGTTACTTGAGGTAGCGGGGTGGCTTGGGTTTCTTGGGTAGCTTGGGGGTCTTGAGCGGGCGCGCCGGATGAGCTGGCCGCGCCGGCTTGGCTATTTTGGACGCCCTGGGCGCTTTGGCTCTCCTGGGCGGGCGCGCCGGCTTGTGCGGCTTGGCGACGGCGCTCAAGGTTTCGCACTAGGGCGGCACCAAATGCTGCCCCGGCGCGCATAGGGCCCACAGTGTGGGAGGAGGAGGGACCAATTCCGACTCGCATCAGGTCAAATACGCTTAAGGGACGCGAGGCCAGCTCGGGGTCAACTGCACCGGCCATTAGTGCGGCGGGGGTGATTAGTTCTCCATCAACTTCGGGGACAACCGGCAGGGCCGTTAACGCATTGGTGTTAAGTGCGGTCATGTTCTAATAATGCCGCATTTAGCTTTGTCTGGGCTGTGCCCGGGTAGGTATGCGCTTAGCTTAAGGGGACAGCACGCTTAGGGCGGGCCGGCGTCGTCGTAAATTACTACCCAGCAGACGGATCCTAATGGGCAAGCCGGGGGGCGGCGTCGTTAATTAATTTGCCTATGTGACCAGACAATACTCAAGACATAACTGAGTTAGTAATAACTAACTACACTGCTGCTACCCTAGCCAAGCGCGCCATAAGGGGGCAAACTATCCGTATGGCTACTCCCATTGCACTTGCAATTGCTGGCTCTGAGGCTTCCGGCGGCGCCGGCGCTCAGACTGACCTAAAAACTTTCCACGAACTGGGTGTATTTGGCTGCACTGCGCTTACCTGCATTGTTTCCTTTGACCCCAACAACAACTGGGGCCACCGTTTCGTCCCGGTTGACCCGCAGGTGATTGCCGACCAGATTGAGGCGGCCGCCAGCGTTCACAGCCACATTGATGCTGTAAAGATCGGCATGCTGGGCACTCCGGCCACCATCGAGGTGGTCTCCCAGGCGCTGGACACCTACAAGTTCCCCCAGGTGGTGCTAGACCCGGTACTGATCTGCAAGGGTCAGGAGCCCGGCGCGGCCCTGGACGTGGACAATGCTCTGCGCGCCCAGGTACTACCCAAGGCCAGTATTGTCACCCCGAACCTGTTCGAAACCCAGGTGCTTTCTGGTCGCGGCGAGATCACCAGTGTGGAGCAGCTTAAGGACGCTGCTAAGGCCATCTACGACCAGGGTGTGCCCGTGGTGGTAGCTAAGGCCGGCACGCTGCTAGGTACTGGCACTGCGCTAGATGTTTACTACGACGGCGAGCAGCTAGAGGTGCTGGAAGTGCCGGCGGTGGGCTCCGAGCGTGTTTCTGGCGCTGGCTGCACTCTGGCCGCCGCCATTACCGCGCAGGTAGCTAAGGGTGTGGCGCCGCTGCAGGCGGTGCGCGACGCCAAGCAGGTGGTGCTTAGTGCCATTGAGAACCGTATGCACGGCAACGCCCCCTTCAGCTACGTCTACCAGGGTGGTGCAGGCAAAAACAGATAAAATCGTCCCTTCCCTATAATTTTTCCATGGGGTTTTATAGGGAACGGATGGTTTTTCCGTATCTGTAAGCGCCCGGCCACGGCGCCGACCACAAAGGCTGACCGCAAAGGCCGAACGGCTGAACGGCCGAACAGCTGAATGGCCGAACGGCTGAACCGAGCCGGCCTTCCCATAATCTGTGGGGGTCCCAGGTATTAAGGGGTTACCTGGGGCCCCCACTTTTTAACTTTTTGTATAACTTATGGACTTAGCCGGCATAGTCAAATACAGACACAAATACAGGTACAAATACAGGCAAAATCATCCCTTCCCTATGATTTTTCCATGGGGTTTTATAGGCAACGGACGAAATCTGCGTATCTGTAAATAACTGCTCGGGCATCCGGGTATAAAGTGCTGTCCCGGCGCTAGATACTGCCCAGACGTGAAAACTACCCAGGGGTGAAGGTCTAGCCAGGAACCCCACCGGGGTCACATTTGGGACAACCGTTAGGTGCACCATCCAAGCATCTGTTTAGGGAACTCCTGCGATCACTAGCACAGCGACACACGGCATGGCCATCCAGACCTCTGCAAGAAAACAGTTTTTGGCACGCTGCTCCCGGTTCCCCTTCTCCGGGCCCACCTTCTCCCGGCCATCTTCTCTAGGCCATCTTCACAAATACTGACATTTCGTCCGTTCCCTATGAAACCCCATGAATTTTTTATAGGGAAGGGACGATTTTGCCTGTTTTTGCCTGTATTTATGCCTGTTCCTGCCTGTTTCCACCTGCAGTTACTTTTTCCAGGCGTCACTGTGGATCCGCCAGCCGGTAGTCAGCGCCCGCATCCCCATAAAAATGAATGCAAACGCCCCCCACAGCAGCATCAGCGCCGCATTGTCGCTCAGGCCCTCATGGGCGTTGACCAGCAGCAAGATCGCCGGCAGGTAAGGTACCAGGTTGATCACCCCGGCCACCGCCAGGTAGCGCCCGTCACCGGCTCCCATCAAAATGCCGTCGTACAAGAAAGCCACCGCCACCAGCGGTAACGACGCCGCCATGGCCAGTAGCGGCCAGAAAGACAGTTCGCGCACGGGCGCGTCAGAGGTGAAGAACCAGGGCAGCCATTTGGCACCCCCGGCCACAACCAGCCCCACGGCCACCCCCACACCCAGGGTCCAGCCCATGCAGCGGCGCAAAATCCTGCTAATGGCCTCATCTTCCTGCACTAAAGCAGTCTCGTCGCCACGCCGGCGCGCCTCGGCAGCCCGCCCTAGTGCTTGACCAATCAGTGCCTGAGCCGCAATCGCCAAGGCATCTAGCCCAAACGAGCACACCCCCCACAAGGCGTTAACTACCTGGTAGGAAGCCAGCGCCGTCGCCCCTAAAGCGGTAGCCGCCCACACGGTAGACAAAATGGCCACGCGCAAAGAAATATTGCGCACAAACAGCCCCAGCCCCTCACCCATGGAGGCACGCAGCCCGGCCAGGCGCGGACGCAAACTGACCTGCTCAGCGTGGGCCGCGCGGGCAATCGGGGCCACCAGCGCCGCCCCCATCGACAGCTCCGCCAAGGCCGTGCCCAGCCCCGAGCCGGCCACCCCCAGCCCCACCACATACAGGAAGAAGGCGTTGAGCAGCGTGTTTAGCGCCGCCCCCGCCAGGGCCACAATGAACGGCGTGCGCGTGTCCAGCAGCCCGCGCAGCGTGCCCGTGGCCGCCAGCACCACCAGCATCCCCGGCAGCCCCGGCAGCACCATGCGCAGGTAGGCCACCGCGTTAGTCGCCACCGACGCCTTAGCCCCCATCGCCGCCACAATCTGGGGCGCAAACACCATCGCTACGCCGGCCACCGCCACACCGATTAGGGCCGCCAGCCAGATTCCGTCCAGCCCCGCTTTTAGCCCTTCTCGACGGCGCCCGGCCCCGAAATGGCGTGCGGTTGTGGCCGTGGTGGCGTAGGTGAGAAACACGAACAGACCCACTGCCGTGGTCAAAATGGAGGAGGCCAGCGACAGTGCCGCCAGGGGGTCGGCGCCCAGGTGTCCAACCATGGAGGAGTCGATCATGACAAAGATCGGCGAGGCCACCAGCCCGCCCAGGGCCGGCAGGGCCAGACCCAGGATTTGGCGGTCAAGTTCGCGCCCGCGCAGCTTGTCAGCCGGGCTGGTAAAGGGCGCGTCGGCGCCGGCAGCGGTAGCGACGGCGTCGCCACCCACAGGGGCACCCACCGGGTCACCCGCCACAAGACCGTCAGCGCTCTTGGCGCCGGCACTGGTAGCGACGACGCCGCTAGCGGGTAGCTCTGTGGAAAAGCCTTCGGGAGAAAAGCCTTCGGGAGAAGAGACTTCAGGGGAGGAGGAAACTGCTGTACTCATACTGTTGGTGAGCCTAACCCTAGCCGGCCGCGCTAACTAGTTGTGTCCAGCTTTTGAAAGCAGCTCGAAAACAGTTTTGCACCACTGCGTCAAGTCTCGACACGCCAGTTCTCCCCAGGTCTGACGAGTTTTCCACAGATTTGGGGGCAATTTTTATCCACTCTACCCACAAGCACTTTTCATTGAAATAGCAACGTTTCTCAGAATGTGATCTGCGCTAGTCACATCCTTTTCCACAGTTTTCCCCAACTTTTTCCACATATACACAGGCGTTGCCCACAGGCTTTTTTGTATTACCCACAGCGAAGCAATTTTTCGATTTGCCAACTGCCCCTGGCACCCTCTACAGTGGCCCAGCCGGCAGCTTAACCTCTGGTTGCCTAAGTGGTTTTGTGCCAGTCTGGAAAGGGTGTTTTTGTCGACGACGTCGGTCGGCTTAGACTCGCTAGAGCTTGAGTCTGGCTAAGATCCCCTAAAAGACTTCAACCCTCCACCAAAACAGCAGTCCAGAAAGGTCAACCATGGAGCCGCGCGACACCGCAGATATCTTCGACCGCATCCCGCCTCAGGATGAATCTGCGGAAATGAGCACCTTGGGGGGCATGCTGCTGAGCAAGGACGCTATCGCTGACGCCTTGCAGGAGATTAAAGGCCCTGATTTTTACCGCCACGCCCATGAGCAGATTTTTGACGCCATCATTAGTGTCTATTCGCGTGGGGAGCCGGCCGACCCTATCGTGGTAGCTGATGAGCTCCAGCGCCAGGGCAACCTGGAAAAGGTGGGTGGGGCCCCTTACCTAGCGTCTCTGATTGCTACTGTGCCGACGGCGGCCAACACCGCCTACTATGCGCGTATTGTGCGTGAACGTGCCACTATGCGCCGCCTGGTGGAGGCTGGCACGCGTGTAACGCAACTGGGCTATGCAGCTGATGGCGGCGACGTCGACGAACTAGTAAACCTGGCCCAAGCCGAAATTTACGCAGTTTCTGAGCGCAACAGCTCCGATGATTACGTGCGCGTGGGTGACATCCTTGATGACGCCAATTTAGAGATTGAAGCCGCCCAAAACCGTGACAATAAGGGTATGCGGGGCGTGCCCACAGGGTTCATTGAGCTAGATGAACTCACCGGCGGCTTGCAGGCGGGGCAGATGGTGATTATTGCGGGGCGCCCGGCCATGGGTAAATCCACGCTGGCCCTGGATATTTGCCGCTCGGCGGCGATTCACCACAAGATTGCGGCCTGCTATTTCTCCCTGGAAATGGGACGCATGGAGATCATGATGCGCATGATGTCGGCGGAGTCTAATGTGCTGCTAAATAAGCTGCGTGGCAGCGTCAAAATGGATGATCGTGACTGGGAGCGCCTAGCTAAGCATTACGGGCCGGTTTCTGAGGCGCCGCTGTATGTGGATGACTCCCCTAACCTGACCATGCCGGAGATCCGTGCCAAAGCCAGACGTCTAAAGCAGCAGTTCAACCTGGGTTTGATTGTTATTGACTATTTGCAGTTGATGACTAGTGGACGCCGCGTGGAGTCGCGTCAGCAGGAAGTTTCGGAGTTTTCCCGTGCCTTGAAGCTGCTGGCTAAGGAGCTGGAGATTCCAGTGATTGCAGCCGCCCAGCTTAACCGTGGCCCGGAAAACCGCACCGACCGCAAGCCCCAGATGAGTGACCTGCGTGAGTCTGGCTCGCTGGAGCAGGATGCGGACCTGATTATGCTGCTGCACCGCCCCGCATACTATGAGGAGGAAAACCGCCCTGGTGAGGCCGACATTATTGTGGCTAAGCACCGTAACGGCGAGACTCGCACTATCCCGGTTTCCTTCCGTGGACACGTTTCCTGCTTTGCCAATATGGCCCGCGAAGCGGTGGGTGCGGACCCTTACAGTGAGTAATTAGCGACGACGGCGCCGCCCGGCCCCCAGCACAGGCGCTGCCGGCCCCGGCGTCGTCGCCACTACCGCCGTCGGCCCTGGCGCGCAAACGTGAGCCAAAGACGCAAATGGCCGCCCACCAAAACCGGTGAGCGGCCATTTAGCTGCGTTAATTACAGCGACTAGCTTCAGCGAGCCACGATAACGTTGATCTCCAGGGGAGCAGTCACGTCCTGGTGCAGACGCACGCTGGCGGAGTGACGACCCAGAGCCTTAACCGGGCGGGTCAGCTGGATCTTGCGACGGTCAATCGCGGGACCACCGGCAGCCTTAACGGCCTCAGCTAGGTCAGAGGTGCTTACCGCACCGAACAGGCGGCCATTAGCGCCGGCAACGGCAGCAACGGTAACCACATTGGAGGCTAGCCAGGCGCGAGCGCTCTGGGCGGCTTCCATGGACTCAATGGCGTTGCGGCGGCGAGCCTCAGCCATCTGGTCGATCTGACGCTGAGCGCCCTTGGTCCACGGGGTGGCCAGCTTACGGGGCACTAGGTAGTTACGGGCGTAGCCGTCCTTAACGGTAACTACGTCACCGGCGACACCGAGGTTGGTGACGTCGTGGGTGAGGATGAGCTTGGTTGACATTGCTAGTCCTCCCTATCAGCGAGCGTTGGAAGAGTAGGGCAGCAGGGCCATCTCGCGGGCGTTCTTAACAGCCTTGGCGATCTTGCGCTGTTCCTGTACGGAAACGCCAGTCACGCGACGAGCGCGGATCTTGCCGCGGTCGGAGATGAACTTGCGTAGGGTGGCGGTGTCCTTGTAGTCAATGACGCCGACCTTGATGGCCTTGACCGGGCCAACCTTCTTCTTCGGCTTGCGAAGTTGGGGCTTCGCCATAGTGGTACTCCTTGGTCTGAGTGCTTAGCACTCTAAAGATGAATGTCTGGGTGCCCTACCCAAATGATCCCAAATGGGTGGGCGTTGGTGACTTAAGCCGTCTGCGTTAGGCAGGTTCTGCGCTGGGCAGGTCCTGTATGAGGCATTCTGCGCTAAGCAGGTCCCGCGCTAGGCACTGCGCTTGGCAGGTTTAGAACGGCGGTTCGTCACCGAAAGAAGAGCCGCCAGTAGCCCACGGGTCTCCAGCGCTGCCGCCTTGCGGGGCGCTGTTGTAACCGCTGTAGCCACCAGCAGAAGCGTTGTTGTTGGCGTTATAGCCACCCTGGGAGCCGCCATAGCCGCCGCCATTGCTGACGCCAGCATTGTTGCCGCCGTAGTTACCGCCACCGCGAGAGTTGCGGGTCACTTGGGCTTTGGCGTAGCGCAGAGACGGACCAATCTCATCCACCTGCATTTCAACCACGGTGCGCTGTTCACCCTCACGGGTGGTGTAGGAGCGCTGCACGAGACGGCCCTGCGCAATTACACGCATTCCCTTGGTGAGAGATTCGGCTACGTTCTCGGCGGCGTCACGCCACAAAGAGCAGCGCATGAACAGGGCGTCCCCGTCCTTCCACTCGCCGGACTGGCGGTCGTAGGTACGCGGGGTTGACGCGATGGTAAAAGAGGCCACAGCCGCCCCGGAGGGTGTAAAGCGTAGCTCCGGGTCGTGGGTCAGGTTACCGACCACGGTGATAATGGTGTCTCCAGCCATGTTTGCCTCCCTTGGCGGTTACTTCTCAGGCCTCAGGACGCAGCAGCTTGGTGCGCAGCACGGACTCGTTCAGGCTCAGCTGACGGTCCAGTTCCTGAGCGGTTGCCGGGGTCGCGGTCATGTCGACGACGACGTAGAAACCTTCAGACTTCTTCTTGATGTCGTAAGCCAGGCGACGACGTCCCCAGACGTCCACCTTGTCCAGGCTACCGCCCTCAGCGGGAACAACCTGTAGCAGCTTCTCGAGCGACGCGTTGATGGTACGTTCGTCGGTCTCGGGTTCGAGAATGATCATAATCTCGTAGTGACGCATGCTTGGTACCCACCTCCTCTGGTCTATACGGTCACGGTCTTTCCGTGACAGGAGGGTAGATGCGTAAGGTTTGTCATTCGCTGCGGGTGCAGCTAAGCCAAACCAGTACATAACCCTAACCGATACAGGCGGGCGGCGGGAAGTAAATTCACTTCCCGCCGCCCGTGTGTATTTGGTTACCGTATGCGGTTAGCTACGGTTACCGGTGTGGTTGGTTAGCAGTGCGGCTAGTTTCCGCCGCCGTTTCCGCCGCCGTTTCCGCCGCCGTTACCGCCGCCGTTTCCGCCGCCGTTTCCGCCGCCGTTTCCGCCGCCGTTTCCACCGCCGTTACCGCCGCCGTTTCCACCGCCGTTGTCCCCACCGGAGCCGCCGCCGTTTCCACCGCCGTTACCGCCGCCGTTGTCCCCACCGGAGCCACCGCCGTTACCGCCGCCGTTGTCTCCACCGGAGCCGCCGCCGTTACCGTTTCCGTTATCTCCGTTGCCATTGCCGTTTCCATTACCGTTTCCATTACCGGAGCCGTTGCCTCCGTTGGAATCGCCGCTGGGTACAGGGCTGGCAGACTGGGCTGGCTGAGTAGCTTCACCGCCACCATTGCTGCCACCGTTGCTGCCACCGTTGTTGTTCTGGTCAGAGTTGCCGCCGCCGTTACTGCTGCCGCCGCCACTGCTAGAACCACCACGGCTGCTAGAGCTGTAGGACTCGTCCGAACGCTCAGGGAAGTCAAGCACTTCCTGGCCGTCAAGAGCCGCACCCATGTAGTTAGTGAAGATATCGGCCGGGTAGGTGCTACCGGTGATTTCACTGTAGTTACCGAAGGGGGTAATGGACTGTTCAGAACCATCCGCACCCTGTTGGAACAAGGTCACCGCAGTAACCAGCTGGGGGGTGTAACCAACGAACTGTGCAGATTTGTTGTCCGAGGACGAACCGGTCTTAGCGGCTACCGGGCGGTTCAGGCTCTTCGCGGTTTCACCTGAGCCCAGCTGCACTACCTGAGTCAGTGCGTAGGTTACGTCAGCCATTACTTCCTTCTTGAACACCTGCTGACCAGTGGTGTTAGCGGTGTAAACCACCGTGTTGGTGGAGTTGGATACCTTACCCACAATGTGGATGTCGTGGCGCTGCCCCTGAGCCGCAAAGGTGGAGTAAGCGCGAGCAATATCGATGTTGTGGGGCGAAACCGAACCCAGTACACCCTGCGTAGTGTCGTCGAAACCTAGCGTGTTAGCCGGATAACCAGCGGCAATAGCTGTCTTATTGGTGTTTTCAGGGCCAATATCTTTATTCAGCTGCAGGTAGGGGGTGTTAATGGAGAAAGCAGTAGCTTTAACCAGGTTCACCCAGCCATACGAGACATTCTGGAAGTTTTGGAATTCGTGCCCCTCAATGGTCATAGGCGATGTGCCCATATAGCCATCAGACAGGGTCATGCCGTCATTGAGGGCAGTGACCAGCGCGAAAGGCTTATAGGTAGAACCCGCCTGGGCTACTGCCTGAGTAGCGGAGTTGACCTGGCTCTTGAGATAGTCCTCGCCACCATAGAGCGCCACAATCGCGCCGGTACGCGGATCAATACTGGTCAAGGCCACACCCAAGCCGGCAGGCTTGTCAGAGGGCAGGGTGTGCACCGCGTTGACGGCAGCTTCCTGGTTCTTCTGGTTGATGGTGGTAGTGACCTTGAAACCACCGGTATCGATCTGCTCATCAGTCAGCTTCATCTTGGCTTTAAGCTCAGTACGCACCATTTGCAGCAGGTAACCCTTGGTACCTGCATAAACCTGCTTGGTGGTGGGCTCAATAGTCTTGGGGAACTTCATTTCTGCACGCTGGGCGGAGGTAATGAAGTTCTGCTTAAGCATCAGGTCAGCTACACGGGTCCACTTGGCCTGACTGGTCTTGGCGTCCACCGCCGGGTCCCAGCCTGAGGGGGCCGGAATCACGGCGCTAAGCAGAGCAGCTTCAGACAGCGTCAACTTGTCGGCACTGTGACCAAAGTAGGCCTTGGAGGCTTCCTCCACACCGTATGCACCACGGCCGTAGTAAATGGTGTTGAGGTAGTTACCCAAGATCTTCTGCTTGGACTGGGACTGGTCAATCTTGACCGCCAAGAAAGCCTGCTTGAGCTTACCTACATAGGAGTCGGTGGTGTCTACGTAGTAGTTCTTTACGTACTGCTGGGTCAGGGTTGAGGCACCCTGAATCGGCCCACCGGTTAAGTTGTTGAACAACGCACGGACAATGCCCTTAGGGTCAATACCGTTGTTGGAGTAGAAGCTGGAGTCCTCACTGGCTACCACTGCGTTACCCACATAGGATGGAAGCTTGGTGGTGTCAATGACGGTACGGTTAATATCCGTAAAACGCCCCATCTCAGTCTTGCTGTCGTCGTAGTAGACCACAGTGGTCTGAGCCTTAGCGAAGTCATTAGGTGCGGGCACATCCGTGGTGGCATAAGCCAACATCAGCGTGCCGATACCCATAGTCATCACAAATAGGATCGAGCAAAGCACAAACTGCCAGCTGGGTAGCCAACGCCTAATCTTGCCCTTGCCAGCACGCGGGTAATTCCATAGCTTCCGCTTGGATTTGGGGCCTTTGGAACCGCCACGGTTTGCCGGTCGCGTTGAATTTTTACTTGGCGCCTTACGCGCCGGGGCTCCCTTGCCCACAGGCCTTTGACCCGTAGGCCGCTGATTAGCCCCGCCAGCTCCGCCTAAAGACGCTGCAGGCGATGAACTCTGTTTAGCACTTGCCTTCGCGCCCGAGTTAGCGCGCGGCGGGATTTGCGGTGGTAACGACACCTATAGTCCCCGTTTCTGCTTAATATTCTTAGCGTCCGGTAGAGAACCGGCCACACAACGATTCCTTCCAGTATGAAAGAAATGCTGCCTCAGGTATAGGACATGCGTCACGACAACCCTACTACCTACCTACTATGCTTATGTCCTATGGAGAAAACTTCACCTGAAAGCACAAACTCCGCGATCAGCTTACGTTTAGCATTGCTAGGCATCCCCGTGTCACAGGGCAACCTAGACTCTGCCACTGCCTCGCTTACGGCTCCGCTGTTGGCCCGTACTCGTGAAATGTCGCGGCGACTATCCAACCGTCTGTGTGCGTCTGACACTCGCATTCAGAACTTCCTAGACAGTTATTTCGAAGGTACCGACGTCGCACCTCGACTACCTGGAGCAACTTTCGTACTAGATCAGCCTGGTCTCTCGCGCGCCCTAGCCCTCCCCGAAGGCGAAGACCACTTTGTTTCTGAATACGTAACCAGCTACAAGGTACTCAACGGCGTCGTCCACAACCCGAAGAATGACCGACGTACCACTGCTGGTGTGTTCCACGTTTCTGAAGGTGGCCTACCGATCCCTGACGACAAGCGCGCTGTGCCGCGTGAAGTCTTTGGCCGCCTGCTAGAGCACGCAATCAATGACGTTCCCGATGAACTCATGCAGATTCCTTGGGCCGCTCATTCGGACTCCCCGGCAAAAGCCTTCGTATCCCTCCTACTACGCCCCATCGTCGTGCCCGCAGTGCCCGGTGTGAACAACCAGCGCACTATGGAAATCCGTTTCATCGCTCCCGGTGGCCTGGTTTCCAACCTGGACTTCGTAGAGTCCATTTTCGGCAATGCCGGCGACCCCTACCTGCCCGAGAACGACGCCTCCCTCGACCCCACCAGCTGGACTGGTCACACCGGTTGCGTCATCCTGGCCCCGCACCTGACCAAGCTGACCAAGAAGGAGCTAGGCCTGCCCCACTGGGACCAGGCCACCGAGCGTCAGCGTCGCGACGGCATGTGCTGGAAGGAAGAGGGTGACCTCTACAACGACGGCAAGGCCTTCAAGTGCTGCGCCCGCGACGAGCGCGGCGTAATCGTCACCGTAGTGGCCGACAACTACTTCGGTTACTGCAAGAAGGAAGTTAAGACCCAGATTGGCTACAGCGCCAACCTGCTAGGCAACGTGGAAGAAGAGCACGCCGGTGGTGCGCGCGCCTTCCCGCGTTACAACCTGGGCCAGGACTACACCGACAAGTACACCCCCAAGCACCTAACCGTGCAGAGTGTAGTTGACGCCAACCCCAGCTACTTCCAGATGTGCGACGACGGTCACGCCGTCGCCATCAACGACAAGAACCTGCTGGTAGTTCCGGCTGGCTCGCACTTCTCGATGCGCACCCAAACCGTGGAATGGGACCACAACGGTACTCGCGTGTCCATTCCGCTACTGGCCGGCAAGACCTACTACACCCCCTCTGGTTACCGCCTGCACACCAAGCACCGCAGTGGTGACGAGCGTCAGTGGCACCTGGTAGGTACCGCCCCATGGACCACTCAGATGCACAAGCCCGCTACCGTTTCTGGTGGTGGTAAGTCTGAGATCTCTAAGGCCCTACTGGATGCCTTCGTGTTCGGTGAGGCTTACGTGGGCGACGTCGAAAAGGACCTGGACATGGTGCAGGTACTACTCGACCGCGACTACTCAGGCCGTTTCGCTGACCCCAAGTCAAACGGGGTTGACCACCGCTCGATCCTGAGCGAAAAGCGTTCGCTGGGTTCGGTTATCAAGCTGCTGACCACCTCACCGGCCTACTCGCCTGACTACAACCACTTCCTGTCCACTATCCCGGACCACGTTAAGGAACTGGTTTACACCGTTAAGCGTTACTACCAGCCGGCTTGGGGTAGCGACTGGCGTAGCCACTTCACCGTGGGTCTGGTTAACGGCCGTCACGCCAACTCCCTGCGCCTAGATGGCGAGGTCATCAAGGTCAACATGCTGCGTGTGGGCTTCGAGGACGACGGCTCCTGGCGTCTATTCTCGCTGCGTCCGGACTTCTCCCCCGCCGCCAAGGTCCAGACCGAAGACGACATCACCGCCTCCATTGTGGTGCCCGCCCAGGAGGCTGACGCCGCCTTCGCCGCTGAGCACGGCATTGCTGGCCTGAGCCGCAAGTACGTAGCTAACTGCGAGCGTCTGCTGTTCCAGCGCCCCGACGACGCCGTCGTACGTGGCTACGACAAGCAGACCGAGCTGGACATGTCCAAGCCGGGCACCTTCATCTCTAACTTCGAGCCCATGAGCCCCGCTCAGGCCCAGGAGCTAGTGGATGACGCACCGGGCCTGAGCCAGTACACCAAGCCGATGCAGGACCTGATCCGCCGCGCGGCAGCCCAGGGTGAGGACGGAACCTACTTTGTTTCCAGCGCTCACACCCGCCTGGTTAACGGTGCTCGCTCCAAGAACCCGCGTTACCTGCAGCTGCGCCCCGACCTGGCCAACCCCTACGAGGTTGAGCTAGCCGAGGTGGCCGCCCACCTCTACCACGAGGTGCCGCTGGATGAGCCGCTGCGTGAAAGCGTGGATGTGGTGGCCGCTGGTCGCCGCAACAACCCACCGGAGCCGGGTGTGCCCGCCCTGTGCGCCTACAACCCGCTGCACTACATGGAGCTGCCGGAGCTGTACATGGAGTTCATTTCCTCCATGACCGGTAAGTCCCCCTCCACCACCGGTGCCGGTAGTGAAGGTGCACTAACCAAGGCCCCGTTCAACGCTCTGCCCACCGTTTACGACCTGAACGCTTCGCTGCTGAGCTACGCGCTATGTGGCTACGACGGTTGGTTGTCTTCGGCTGGTTACATCGGCCCCAAGGTGAAGGTCGCCCACGACATTTCGCTGCTGATCCCGGAGCTGTTCTCCCGCATGAGCCACGCTGAGCGTGACGCCAAGGAGCTAATCGCTAAGGGCTGCCTGGAGCGCATTGAGGACTTCGAATACGAAGGCCGCAAGGTTGAGGCTAGCCGCCTGGGCTACCGCATCAACGGCGAGTTCGTACGTAACTACTTCGGTCGTGTGTTCCTACACCCCGATGTCATCTTCACCGAGGAGATGCTGCGTCCTGAGCTGCAAGATCCCAAGACCTTTGCTGACAGCGTTGACGTTATCGTCACCACCCACAAGGTGGTTGCTGACCGCTACTTCGCTGACGGCTCCCTGGAGCAGGCCTGCCCGCCTCTGCGCGCCCTGCTAGAGATCATGCACGACGGCGTCAGCCGCGAGGGTTGGCACCTAGACAGCCCCGAGTTCCGCGCCCTATTCGAGCGTGAGAACATCCTGGCTTCCGACTGGTACAACGCCCGCCTGGACGCCAAGGTTGTCCGTGACCGCAAGCACGCCGACAAGGCTCACGCCGCCCTTGAGAAGTTCATCAACACCCCTGGTAACGAGGGTGTAGTTGAGCGCATCGGCGCCCGCGAGCGCCTAGCTGAGGTGGAAGCCGCCCAGGCCCACTACGCTAGCGAGGCATACCGCGCTTCGCTGGTAGGCACTTTGGGTCTACAGCCCGAGCTAGCCTGACACTAGCTAAACGCTAGGGGGGCGCGGCTTTTAGCCGCGCCCCCCTCTTTTTTGTGTAACTCCAGTTATTTGGCCAGCTTAACTAGCTAGCGCGCTTTAGGCGCAGGCAGCTTTAGCGCCGCCGACCAGGGTGTTACTGCTGGGTGGCCCACCAGGAATGTAGCGCTTCGCGGGCTAGTTCTTTACCGATTGGGCCGCGTTCCATACGTAGATCCAGCAGGAACTTGTAAGCTTTACCAACCTCAGGTCCCGGTTTAATACCTAGCTCCGCCATGATCTCTTGGCCATCCAGCTCAGGCCGGATAGAGGCAAGTTCTTCCTGCTCGCGCAGGGCTTCAATACGTCGCTCTAGATCGTCGTAGGCGTGTGAAAGCATGGCGGCTTTGCGGCGGTTACCGGTGGTTACATCCGCGCGGGTCAGGCACCCCAAGCGGGCCAGCAGCGGGCCGGCGTCGGTCACATAGCGGCGCACCGCCGAATCAGACCAGGGCGAGTCCGCATAGCCGTGGAAACGCAAATGTAGCTCCACCAGGCGTGAAACATCCTTAATGGTTTGCTTATCGAAATGCAGTGCACGCATACGTTTAGCGGTCATGCGCGCCCCTACATAGTCGTGGGCGTGGAAAGTTACGGTGCCGTCAGGCATGAAGCGGCGCGTGGCCGGCTTGCCGATGTCATGCATTAGCGCAGCCAGGCGCAATCGCAGATCCGGCCCGGGCACATCCCCGTCAGGGCCGGTCTCCAAATCCATGGCCTGCTGCAATACGGTCAGTGTGTGCTCATAAACGTCCTTGTGACGGCGGTGCTCATCAACCGTGTCTTGTAGGGCTGAGACCTCAGGCAGCACAATGTCGCAAATACCGGTGTGTACCAGCAGCTCTAGGCCTCGGCGCGGGTAGGACGAAAGCAGTAGGCGCTCAAGCTCGGCGCGGATACGCTCAGCTGAAACGATCTCTAGACGCTGCGCCATCTGTTCCATGGCTTCCATCACCTCTAGGTCCACATCGAAACCTAGCTGTGAGGCAAAGCGCGCCGCCCGTAGCATACGTAGCGGGTCGTCGTCGAAAGACTGCTCAGCGCTTACCGGAGTGCGCAAAATTCCCGCCTGCAGGTCCGCCAGCCCGTTGTGGGGGTCCACCAGCTCCAGGTCGGGTAGGCGCAGCGCCATGGCATTAACGGTGAAGTCACGGCGAGTTAGGTCACCTTCGAGGTTGTCACCGTAAGCTACGGCCGGTTTGCGCGAGCCGATTTCGTACTCTTCAGTGCGGTAAGTGGTTACTTCAACGACGACGTCGCCCTTTTTAGCGGCAATCGTGCCAAAGTTACGTCCCACATCCCAACAGGCATCTCCCCACTGCCGCAGCAAACGCTCGGTTTCTTCTGGGCGCGCAGAGGTGGTTAGGTCAAAATCGTGTGGCTCAATACCCAAACAGGCGTCTCGCACCGGCCCCCCCACTAGGGAAATTTCATACCCGGAGCGAACAAAAGCATGCCCTAATGCAGCCAATGAAATTGGCAGATTGGCTAGAGCTTGGTCGGCGATTGGCGGCAGAACGTTTTGCATCCCTACTAGATTGCCATGTCTACGCCACACGCGCAGTTATCCACCTGTGTTTTAGAATCTTGTATATGTCTGCTAACCGCCCGTTCCCATACCCTGGCCCAGCTCTGCGCCGGGTCAGTTCGCGTGCGTTGCCGGTAGTAGACGAAACCAGCGCTGGTGGGCTGGTAGTAGACGTCCAAAACGGGCAGGCCATGGCCGCAGTAATTGCCCGCCGCAATCGCGGTGCTCGCCTGGAATGGTGTCTACCTAAGGGTCATCTAGAAGGCAGTGAAACTCCCCAAGAAGCTGCCGTCCGTGAAATATCGGAAGAAACCGGTATTGAGGGGCGCGTGCTGCGCCACTTGGCCTCAATCGACTATTGGTTCACCGGGGATCAGCATCGCGTACACAAGGTAGTTCATCACTATTTGTTGGAAGCTATCGGCGGCGAGCTGACCATTGAAAACGACCCTGATCATGAGGCCGAGGACGTAGCTTGGGTGCCACTAAGTGAAGTGTCACGCCGTTTGGCTTATCCAAACGAGCGTCGCATTGTCGCTGCCGCCCGCAGAATTCTAGTAGGTGACGGGTGAAACGATTTAAAAAAGCTTTACGCTATAGCGCCATTGCCTCAGCAATGGCGCTGCTCGCTATCTTCCCTTCAGCGTCAGCTGGGGCGAGCGCTACAGCAGTAAGTTACGGTGAAAACGTGGCTGCGCCGTCGTCGCAAGCTGCGCACTACGCCACCGTGAAAACAGCCCAGGCAGGTGGCGTCGCTAAAAGTAATGCGGCCACCAAAACCAGCGCAAGCGTTAAAAGCACTGGTCACCGCCGAGGTACCCCCACTGGTTCAGCCGCAGACATTAGCCAATCTGCAGCTGACGGACTCACTGTAGAAGTTGACCAAATCAACCCTGAGGTAATTAGCCCCGGCAGTGATATCACTGTGGAGGGGACTATCACCAATACCTCCACTGAGACGCTATCTGGCTTTGATGTGCGCGTATCGCTGCAGTCACGCTCACAAAGTTCAGTGGAGCTACTTAAAGACTGGCTGGTGTTTGACGACAGCTCCTACAGCTATGTAGCCCACACTGAGCAGCTAAACCACTCCCTGGCAGCGGGCGCCTCTATGCATTTTTCGCTGAACATTCGCGCCTCGCAGCTTCCCAGCGCTGCCGGCAACAACTGGGGCGCGCGCGGCATGGAAGTGACCGTAACTTCCGGTGAGCTAGTTAGTAGCGACCGCGCCATTGCGGTGTGGTCACCCAACACCCAGGTGCAGCCCACCAAAATCACTGCGGTAATCCCCCTCACCGCCTCAGCTATGCAGATGCGTGAGCTACTGGCCTTGCAGTCAGGGGCAGCCTTTACCCCCAGCCAAAGTGATGGTTTTAGCCCTAACGCCTGCATCACCGGTGACAAGGTAGATCTCAAACTTGCCACCACCCAGATGCGTACACGCACTATCGAAATACTTAACGCTGCTAATAGTCAGACAATTGTGGCTGTAGACCCCTACCTGCTTTCTGCCCTAGGCGCCACTGCCGCAGCGGTTAACCAAAAAACCGCAGACGCTACCCCTAGCGCTACGGCCAGCCCAACTGCTAGTGCCCCGGCCACTGCCTCTGCAAACACTGACAATTCCACGCCTAGTGCCACCGCTAGTGCCACGCCTAGCGCCTCAGCTACCCCTACCCCCACTCAAAGCTCCACCCAAAATGCAAAAGCAGTTGAGGCCCAGCAAGTCGAGGCCCTTAACCGGGCCCTAGCTGGCGCTCTCAAACGCGGGGGCATCATTGCCCTGCCGCCTATGGACGCCGACCTGGTTGCCCTTAGCCATGTCAGCACTGGAGCCAGCCAAATCAGGGAAGCTATCAACCAATCTAAAGCCATGGTTGGTAAGGACCAGCTACTAAGCGGGGCCCGTGCAGACGTAGCTATCTCCTCGTCGCTAGAGCTAGACCAAACCTACCTGGACGCAGTAAAAGGCCAAGTAAACACAGTTATCTCGCCACCTGCTGCACTATATCCAGCTGAGGATTTGGACTACATTCCTGACTCCACAGCTTTCCTCAACAACCAGCGCGTACTGATCCCTGATCAGACCCTGTCAGAGTCTGTTTCTGGGGTGCTAACCACCTATGAGGGCTTTTTAGGTAACCTAACCGACTTTGACGCGCGTCAGCTGGCTCGCGGCACTACGGCTGTTATCACCCGTCAACGCCCGGATCAGGTGCGCCACATTTTGCTGCTGGTAGAGCGTAACTCCGCCTCCAATATGGATGTTAAGGACCTAAACGACCGGCTTTCGGCCATAAACAACAGCTGGTCCACCCCGGCCCCACTAACTGAACTGGAACAGTTAGCTAGCACTAAAGCTAGCGACGGCACTGAGATTGAACGCGAAGCTCTGCCCGTCAGCTCCACTGACCCCTACCGCATCAGCGAGCAAGAACTAGCCACCGCCTCCAAAACTGTTAGCACCACCCAAAACATGGTGTCTATCTACAATGAGCCCGCAAAAATCGCTGGCTCTACCCTGCGTCTAACTGAGGTGGCTACTTCCTCAGCTTGGCGTCAAGGTAAGTTCATGGTGGTTATCGACGACGTCGGCTGCCGCAATAAGATCATCGGCAATATGCTGCGCACCCTGCCCAGCTCCACCATTAACCTCATTGACTCCTCCGCGCATCTGCCTGTGCGCGTCTCTAACGACACTTCGCAACCCGCCAAGGTCACTATCCATTTACGCCCTTCGCGTTCGCTACTGCGTTCCAAGGGTGACACCACTGCAGTTATTCCGGCTAACTCCCAAACCACTGTGATGGTGCCGGTAAATGCCGTGGGTAGCGGTGATATTGACGTCAAGGTTTCTATGAAGAACGCCTTGGGGCAGCCGGTAGGTTCCAGTTCCACTGTGCATATGCGTGTGCGCGCCAACTGGGAAAGCTGGTTTACCTGGGGCTTAGGCAGTGTATTTAGCGTGCTTATGGTGGCCGGTATCGTCAGGACGATACACCGTGGTCGCCGTGTGGTGATCTCAGAAGGGTAAGTAATGGCAAAAGCACCAACACTGGCGCGTTCTAGCGCAGTCATGTTTATGGGTACGCTAGCTTCCCGCATGTTGGGGCTGGTGCGTAACGCCATGCTGGTGGCCGCGCTGGGTGCTACCGGATCGGGCGCCGCTGACGCCTTCACGGTGGCCAATAACGCGCCCACCATGATCTATAACCTGCTGGCTGCCGGCGTACTAAACGCTATTTTGGTTCCGCAAATTGTGCGGGCGCTACGCCAAAAAGCCGGTGAGGAATTCATTAACCGGTTAATTACCACCGCTGGCGCCCTGCTGGCGGTGGTTACCGGCGTATTGACGGTAGCTGCCACCATAGTGGTAACTATTTATGGTTCCCAATTAGGTCAATGGCATGGTTTAGCTACCGCGTTTGCCTACTGGTGTTTGCCACAGATTTTCTTCTATGGACTTTATGCCCTGTGGGGTCAGGTTCTAAACGCTAAAAATAATTTCGGCCCCTACATGTGGGCGCCGGTATTAAATAACATTATTTCGATTGTTTCCCTGGCTGCCTACCTGTTTATTTATGGCGAATACTCCGGCGGCGGTAGCCCCAGCGACTGGGATTTCACCCGCACTGCTGTAATTGCGGGTACCTCCACCCTGGGTATCGCCATCCAGGCTTTGGTCCTGTACATCCCGCTGGTACGCACTGGCTTTAAGCCTCGCCTGGTGTGGGGTCTGCGCGGTTCTGGCTTAGGTCAGGTATCCAAGGTAGCCCTGTGGGCAGTGTTTGGGTTGATTGTGGTGGAGCTAAGTACCCTGGTGGTCTATAACCTGGGTACTGCGGCTTTAAGTGCTAGCGAATTACCCAAATATGCCCACACGGTGGTGCCTTCTACGGTTATTTACACCAATGCGCAAATGATTTTCATGCTGCCGCAATCATTGGTAACCACCTCAATTATTGTGGCGCTATTTACCCGCATGAGTGAAAAAGCGGCTGCGGGAGATGCTGAAGGTGTTAAGGATGATTTGTCTTTAGGCCTGCGCACTATCGCTATTTTCACTACCCTATTTAGTGCCGGTATTTTTGTACTGGCCGGGCCGGCCATGCAGGTGTTTGTACCCACTTTGCGCCCTGAAGAAGTTTCCGCTTCTGCAGCTGTGCTGATGATGCTGGCAATCGGTATTGTGCCTCAGGGTTTATGGGCCACTATGCAGCGCGTAATGCTGGCCTATAACGACACTAAACGTATGCTGTGGGCCGACGTGCCCGTGGGTCTTTCCCAGATCATTATTTGCGCTGCGGCATATATGTTTGCCCCGGCCACCTGGTGGATGATTCTGGCGGCCCTGGGTTCAGCAGTAAGCCAGGCTACTGGCTCGGTAATTATTGTATTTTTGCTGCGTAAGCACCTGCCGCATATGGATGTGCGCCGAATTAGCGGCACCTACGCATTGCTGGGCCTGGCGGTGGCCCCCGCTGTGGTGGTTGGTTACCTGGTGCGTTACGGGCTCAACCTAATCCACATCAACAGTGGTTTTAGTGATTCTCTGGCGCAGATCCTCATTGTTGCCCCGCTTATGACCCTGGTGTATCTGCTCACCGCCCGGGCTTTGCGCATTGAGGAACTAAACAACATTGCCCGCCCGGTTACCTCCGTGGTGCGTAAGGTAGCCTCCCTGCTGCCCGCCCCGATCGCCAAGGTGCTTAATAAGGGTGCCGCCGCCCTGGTTACCCCGCCCGCATATAAGAGTGTCCCGCTTAAGTACTCTGACGTGATCGCCGAGGGTGAGGTTATCCACGCGGCCAGCACCGACGTCGTCAGTGATCAGGTAACCAGTAAAGTTACGCTAGCTGAATCAGCCCCCGCCACCTTAGCTGCCGCCAAGGAGGCCACTGCGGCTGCCCGTGACGCCGTCGACGACGCCGCCACTAAGGGCTCAGCTAAGGACTCCATTAAGGGCGCTACCTCTACCAGCGTAAGCGACACTTCAAGGACTTCGTCGTCTGCGTCTAAGTCGCTAGGTACAATCGCTAACGCAGCTCCTGCTGCAGCTATTCCGCCAATTCCTCCGCCCCCGGCGTCGTCGGGCGCGGATACGCCAGCGCCTTCTATTCCTATGCAGCCAGAAGCAGAAAATCTAGTTCAATCTTTCCCGATCGGTTCGGGCCGCTATCACCTGTGTGGCAATCTGCCCACATCACTTCCACACGTACGCCGCTACCACGGCATCGACACGATTTTGGACCAGCCAGTGGCCATTTATGTGCTCACCGAGGCTGTACGCAACCAGGTCGAGGTGCTTGAGTCCGCTCAGCGCGCCGCTCTGGCTACCGACCCGCGTCTGGTACGGGTGCGCGACGTCGAATTAGAGCCGGCTTTCATTGTCACCGACCCGGTTGAGGGGGTCTCCTTCGACCGTCTCATTGAAGACGGCCTGGAGGTTGAGCAGGCCCGCTCCATTATTGGTGAGGTAGCTTCCGCTTTAGATAATGCCTCCCGTCGCGGCCTGCACCACCTGTGCCTAAGCACTGAAGACATCCGCGTGACTGTGGACGGTAAAGTGCGCGTATTTGGCTTGTCTTACGAGTCGGCGCTGCGCCACGTAAAGATTGACCGTGACGAGCATGGCCTGTTGGCCTACGACATTACCGACGCTAAGGCGCTGCTGGATCTGCTCTATTACGGGTTGACTAAGCGCTGGCCGGGTAAGCGCACCGGGATTCCCAGTGCCCCCATGACCGGCGGCCATCCGGTTTCTCCGGCCACGATTAACCCGCAGGTTCCGGCTGACCTGGACGAGATTTTCGCCCAGCAGTATTCGGGTAGGCCTATCCGTAGCGCTGCCGCGCTGGTCACTGCCCTGGGCACATGGCAGCCAGTTAAGGGCTCCCAGCTACCGGTAGCCCAGCCCACTGAGTTCACCACTAAGCAGCTTGAAGAGGGCGTTGAGGGCCTTGAGGCTGTTAAGGGCCTAATTAAGAACACTCGCATTAAGACCACCCAGTTGGCTTCGCGCGTGGGTAACAGCGTGCGTGAGGACATTAAGGCGGCCAGTGACGCCATTCCGGCTGCCCCTGGCCCAGGCCGTGAGGTTGATTTAAGCGATCTGAGCGACATCATCTCTATGCCCACCATGCCGGCCACAAAAGAGGCCCTAGACGCACCTCGCCACATGCCCAGCAAGGAAGAAAACGAGGCAGAGTACATCCAGTACAAGGAACGCAGCCGCACCTCCTGGGCGCTGCTGGCTGCCTTAGCGCTGGTAGTAATTCTGGCAGTGGTATTTGCCTTCTCTAACCTGCTGGGTCTGTCTAACGTTTCCTTCGATGAGGATGATGGTCCTGCCGCTTCGACGGTGCCCACAGTCACCTCAACCCAGGGCCAATAGTTTCCTAGACGCATAGCAAGGCAGACAGGCCACGCATAGCAAGGCAGACAGACCAGTTAATGGCTGATAACAGCCGCGCTAGTTAAGTTAGCTGCCCCTACTTGATAGGGTGCAGCTAACATTTGTATTGGGAACATTCGGACTTAGGTCTCGGTTGTACCTGCCAACAAGCATTGAAGAACAGGAGCAGCATGGTTCACGACGTCGTTATCGTAGGTTCCGGACCTGCCGGTTACACCGCCGCTATCTACGCGGCCCGAGCCCAGCTCAAGCCGGTGCTGGTAGCAGGCGCCGTGACTGCCGGTGGCGCCCTAATGAACACCACTGAGGTGGAAAACTTCCCTGGTTTCCCTGAGGGTATTCAGGGTCCTGACCTGATGAACAACATGATGGAGCAGGCTGAGAAGTTTGGCACCGACATCCGCTATGAGGATGTGGTCAAGCTGGAGCTGGCCGGCGAGGTAAAGCGCGTGCATCTAGAAGATGAGGTGCTTGAGGCCCGCACCGTCATCTTCTCCACCGGTTCGGCTTACCGCAAGCTGGGCTTGGAGGAAGAGGATAAGTACTCCGGTCATGGCGTTTCTTACTGCGCTACCTGTGACGGTTTCTTCTTCCGCGACCAGGACATCATTGTGGTGGGTGGTGGCGACTCCGCCATGGAGGAGGCAAACTTCCTAACCACTTTCGCTAAGTCTGTGACTGTGGTGCACCGCCGTGACGAGCTGCGCGCCTCGGCTGCTATGGCTAAGCGCGCCCTGGAGAACCCCAAGATTAACTTCGCTTGGAACTCGCGCGTATCGGCACTGCATGGTGAGGGGGCGCTAGAGAGCGTAACCCTGACCGACACGGTTACCGGTCAAACTCGCGAGCTGGCGGCTACCGGCCTGTTTGTGGCCATTGGTTCCACTCCGCGCAGCGAGTTGGTACGTGACCAGCTGGAGTTGGATGCGGCCGGCTATGTGGTGGTGGACCACCCCTCCACCCGCACTAACATCCCCGGCGTCTTTGCTTGCGGCGACGTCGCAGACCCCACCTACCGTCAGGCCATCACTGCTGCCGCCTCGGGCACCCGCGCTGCCCTAGACGCCCAGCACTACCTGGCTGAACTGGACTAACTACCTGCCTGATAACTAGCGTGGGTTTTGCGCCCACAATCCTTTCAATCTCTACTAGCCTAGAAACAACTCTTAAATACAAGGAGAACAACATGTCGAACGCTCTCGCAGTTACTGACGCTACCTTCCAGGACGAGGTCATCAACTCTGACAAGCCCGTAGTGGTGGACTTCTGGGCCACCTGGTGCCCGCCTTGCCGTCAGATGGCTCCGGTGGTTGATGAGGCCGCTAAGCAGCTTGAGGACGTCAAGTTTGTGAAGGTGGACGTGGATGCCAACCCGCTAAGCGCCGCCAAGTACGGCGTGCGTTCCATCCCCGCCTTCCTGGTGTTCCGTGACGGCGAAGTCCGCCACGAGTTCGTGGGTTCACGCCCCAAGGCTAACTTTGTGGAAGAGGTCCAGAAGGCCGCCTTCCCCAACGCCTGATCTACAAACACAGGCAAATACAGGCAATTTCATCCCTTCCCTATAAAAATTCCATGGGGTTTTATAGGGAAGGGATGATTTGTCAGTTTTTGTGCCCAGCTCCTACGCCTGCCTCCCTTAAGCACTAAATATCGACGACGACGTCGCCCGCCAACCCCACTTTTACCTTACGTCCCAGCCCTAGAGCACCACACCCCGGCTGGCTCACCAGTCCTGTTATTACCATTCCCCTACGTCGCACCAGTCACATCATAAACGTGTGTTTCACGTGAAACACACACAACCCACACTAGGCAGCTACCACCCAACGCCGTCGCACCCACACCCAACACTTACGCCCTCAGTAGCTTTCAGGCATTAAACGCCATCAACGTGGCAGAATTGGAGCTACGCGCGCCTGGGTGCAACCAGCCCACCAGCGCTTACGAAAGGAACCACCGTGACTGAGAATCAAAGAGGTAACCGACTCGACCCCTGGCTAGACTCCTACGCAGAGCGAGCCGCCGGGCTGCGCGAGTCAGAAGTGCGTTCCTTATTCTCGGTGGCATCACGCCCGGAGGTAGTTTCACTGGCCGGCGGGATGCCCAACCTTAAAGACCTGCCCATGGCCGACATCGCTGAAGCCACCAAGCAGATGCTGCTGCGTGACGGCTACAAAGCCCTGCAATACGGCAACGGTAAGGGCCTGCCGCAGCTGGCAGAGCAGATCACTGAAGTAATGGCTTATGAGGGTATCAAGGCTGACAGTGCCAACATCCTCATCACTACCGGCTCCCAGCAGGCTGTTGACCTAATTACCGAAATCATGATTAACCCGGGTGACGTAGTGGTCTGTGAGGCCCCCTCATACCTGGGTAGCCTGGGTATTTTCCGCGCCTATGAGGCTGAGGTGGTGCAGAGCCCTATCGACGCCGACGGCGTCATTCCCCAGGCCCTGGAAGAAACCTTCACTCGCCTGGAGCGCGAGGGTCGCAAGGTTAAGTTCTTCTACACCATTCCCAACTACCACAATCCTGCCGGGGTGTGTATCAGTGAGGAGCGCCGTCCGCAGATCGTGGAGATTTGCAAGCGCCACCATGTGCTGATTGTGGAGGACAACCCCTACGGCCTATTGGGTTTTGACGGGCGCACCTACACTTCATTTAAGAGCTTGGCTCCCGATCACGTACTGTATCTGGGGTCTGTCTCTAAGATTTTTGCTCCCGGTTACCGCGTGGGCTGGGCCTGTGCGCCGTCGGCAATGTGCGAAAAGCTGAAGCTAGCCTCTGAGTCTGCGATCCTGTGCCCCACCTCTATGGGCCAATACTCAATCTCCATGTACCTAAGCGAGTTTGACTGGCGCAACCAGATTTCCACTTTCCGAGGCATGTACCGCTCGCGACGCGATGCCATGATTCAGGCGCTTAATGACTACCTGCCCATGTGCCAGTGGAATGTTCCCGAGGGCGGTTTTTACACCTGGGTTAAGTTGCCGCAGGGTCTGGACGCCAAGGACATGCTGCCGCGCGCGGTAACTAACTTGGTGGCTTATGTTTCGGGTACTGCCTTCTACGCCAACGGCGAGGGCCGAGACCATATGCGTCTGTCTTACTGCTACCCCAATGAGCAGGATATTCGCGAAGGCGTGCGCCGCATCTCTGAGGTGGTTAACCGTGACTTGGAGCTGGTTTCGCTGTTTGGTACGGCCAAGCGCCCCGCTCCCGGGCAGTACTAATCCGCCGGGCACCCGGGTCAGCGGGTTGCCCAGCCCGTCCCGGCGCCCGTCCCGGCGCCCGTCAGCTTGCGGTACCGTCACGGGCACCCGGCTGTTCACATAAATCTACTTACAAATTTTTAGCCGTATAGAAAGACCTTTCATGACACAGCAATTGCGTGTGGCCATCATTGCCGGCGGCCTCAACCATGAGCGCGAGGTTTCGCTGCGCTCGGCTCACCGCGTAGCTAGGGTGCTGCGCGAGGCCGGCCACGAAGTTAGTACTTTCTGCCCTGATGCTTCTTTGCTGGCGTCTTTGCGCAGCTACAAGCCCGATGTGGTGTGGCCGCTGGTGCACGGCTCCACTGGTGAGGATGGCAGTTTACAGAACATCTTGCTGGCCCTGGAGGTGCCGTTTGTGGGTACGCACTCTGATGGCTGCCAGCGCGCTAGCTATAAGCCCACCGCTAAGGCTGGGGTACGTACAGCGGGTGTGGCTACACCTGACTCACTGACCCTGCCACAGTCTTTCTTCAACCAGCTGGGCGCCAATGAGCTGCTGGATTTGGTGATTGCGCACCTGGGTCTGCCGCTGGTGGTTAAGCCTTTCCAGGGTGGCTCGGCGCTAGGGGTTTCTTATGCCGACGACGTCGACTCGCTGCGTTCTGCGATGGTGGAGTGTTTCGCCTATTCTGACAACGCCTTGATTGAGGTGTTTGTGGAGGGTGTGGAAGCTTCAGTTTCGGTGGTGCGTGACGGTGACGGCGTAGCTCGGGCCCTGCCGACGGTGGAGATTGTTACTGACGGCTCCTACGACTACGATGCCCGCTATAACCCTGGGCGTAGTGAGTTTTTTGTGCCTGCGCGTTTGGATCAGGCGCGTGACGACGCCGTGCGTGAGGCGGCAGTGAAGGTTCACGAGACTTTGGGTTTGGGGGCGTTGTCGCGTTCTGACTTTATTGTCGACGCCGAGGGTACACCTTGGTTCATTGACGTTAACGTGGTGCCGGGCATGACTGAGACTTCACTGCTGCCGTTGGCAGCCGAGGTGGACGGTAATTTTGCGCAGCTGTGTCAGCAGCTAGTGTTGTCCGCTTATAACAGCTACCAAGGTGAGAGCCAGAACGCTGAGTAGCCGCTAGCGCATCAAAATACCAACTACATAGCCCACGTTGGGGGGTGAGTGTTTCACGTGAAACACTCACCCCCCAACATTTTTGCCCGCACCTCAATCCTCCTGAAACTCGATATTTAGTAAGGTAGGCCCTGGCAGATAATTGTCTAGACTGCAAGACTTGTCTCATCGAGTATCTTCTAGACGAAAGACCTAAACGCTATGGCAGCTAAATCAGCTCACACTATTTCACCGCCTAGCGCTGAACCACATAAGTCCAAGCAGGCCGGTAAAGTCTCGCTTATTGCCGTGTCACTGATGCTGTTTTCGATGTTCTTCGGAGCCGGAAACCTGATCTTCCCACCGGTTATGGGCGCCCAGGCGGGCACTGCCTTCACCCCTGCGATTATTGGCTTTTTGATTGGTGGCGTGCTGCTACCGGTTATTTCTGTCTTTGCCATTGCAGTGGCCGGAGCGGATCTACGAGACCTTTCCTCGCGCGCCGGTAAGGTGTTTGGGGTTATTTTCCCTTCGGCAGTGTATTTGTCGATTGGCGCTATTTACGGCGTGCCGCGTACTGGTGCGGTTAGCTATTCAACCGCTGTAAAACCGATTATTAATAGCGCCGGCATTTTGCCTTCAATTATTTTCAACGCCGTGTTTTTCACCGTGGCAGTGCTGCTTTGCTGGCGTGAAGGCAAGGTGGTTAATTACTTGGGTAAGATCCTCACCCCGGCCTTGTTGCTGCTGCTAGTTCTGCTGGTGACGCGTGCGCTGAGTGTCTTTGAGACTGCCCCTGCCGCTCCCCAGGGTGATTACACCACGCAGCCGATTAATGCCGGTTTGTTATCTGGCTATATGACGATGGACTCGGTAGCTGCCTTGGCTTTCGGTATCGTGGTGGTTAACGCCTTCACTTTTGGCCGCACCGGCATTTCCCGCTCGGGGGCCACCACCCACACCGGTGTGGCCGCACTTATCGCTGGCGCTTTGCTGGCCACAGTTTATGTGGGCTTGGGTTTTGTGGGTCAGTTGATGCCTAACGGGGCTAGTTATAGCGACGGCGCCGCCTTGCTTTCGGATGCGTCGGCACTGACTATGGGGTCGGTTGGTAGGTATGCCTATGGTTTGACGGTGTTGTTGGCTTGTATGACGACGGCGGTGGGCTTGTTGGCAGCCTCAGCTGAGTTCTTTAATCGGCTTATTCCAAAGCTTAGTTACCGGGCATTGCTGATTGTTTTTGCGGTGATTGGTTTCGCCTTTGCTAGCTATGGTTTGGAGACTCTGCTTAAGATCTCAGCTCCGCTGATTACTTTCCTGTACCCCATTGCGATTGCTTTGGTGTTTGCGACTTTGCTCAGCCATGCTTTGCGTCTGCGCAGTAATTTCATGTTCACTTTTGCTGCGTGGGGCGCAACCTTGTGGTCGGCACTCACCTTTGTCAGCGAGCATGTTAAAGACGTGCCGGCGCTAAATGATTTTCTAGCTCTCTCCCCCGGCCAGGGTGCGCAGCTGGGCTGGATCCTGCCTACGGCATTGGTGGCAGGCTTGGGGCTGATTGTGGATCTAACTAAATCTTCGCGAGCTAAGATTTAGCGGCAACAAGCAAAACGCAGGGGCGGCCAAGTTCATCAGAACTTGGCCGCCCCTTTTGTCAGCGCTTGCTGGCGCTAGTTTTTGGAGGCTGAAGTTAGCGAGCCGACGATTCGCTCTAAATCCTCACCGCCGCTAAATTCGATGACGATTTTGCCTTTCTTGGCACCCTGGGTAACCTTCACGCGCGCGTCAAAAATACCCGAGAGTTTGGTGGAAAGCTCACGGTTAAGCACTGCACGGTTGCGGGCTTTAACCTTGGTCTCCCCCGCCTCAGCGGCGTCCACCTGCAAGGCCACCTGCTCTTCAGTATTGCGCACTGACAGGCCCTCGTTAACGATGCGCTCAGCCAGCTTTTCCATAGCCTCGGCGTCGGGCAGGCCCAGTAGGGCACGGGCATGACCGGCAGACAGGGAGCCGTCAGTGAGTTGGTTTTGTACCGACGGCGGTAGCTTCATTAGACGCAATGTGTTAGCAATTTGGGAGCGAGAGCGCGCAATACGCTCAGCCAACTCGCTTTGAGTGCAACCAAAGTCGTCTAGCAGCTGCTGATAGGCGGCAGCCTCTTCCAGCGGGTTCAGCTGTACACGGTGTAGGTTTTCCAGCAGGGCGTCACGCAGCAGATCATCATCTGCGGTTGTACGCACAATTGCGGGAATGGTTTCTAGGCCAGCTTCACGCGAGGCGCGCAGACGCCGCTCACCCATAACCAACTCGTAGGCGCGCCCGCCGGGCACTGTTTCACGTGAAACACCATCGGGCAGCGGCTCACTTTCAGGCCAGGGGCGCACCACGATCGGCTGCAGCAAACCAACTTCTTTAATTGAAGCTGACAGCTCAGCAATTTCTGCCTGATCAAAATGAGTCCGTGGTTGACGACGGTTGGGCACAATCGCATCAACCGGAATCTCAGCAAAGCTAGTGCCGGGCACATCCACAAGTTCAACCGGCTCTGCACCCTCAGCGACAGCAGCGGCGTCGTCGTTAGAAACAGCGGACCCACTAGCCAACGAGAGGGTCCCACCCGTGACCGTTTCACGTGAAACACTCTTTTTACGAGAGCCTCGATCGCGGCGCGGGGCGGGGGCTAGCAGGGAGGTGACAATCTCGGAAGTTTCCGAACTACCAGCGAAGAACAGGTCCGTGGGGCGCTGACTATCAGTGCCAGTAGCCTCAGCGGTGTTGTGCGCAGGACGGGAAACAACTTCTTGCTCGGCGGGTTCTGGGATCAATGAGGCGAGGCCACGACCTAGCCCTCGACGGTTTTTAGCCATGTCAGTTTTCCTTAGGAGCGACGCCGGGCTGGGTAATCCCGCGCATTGAAATTTCTTGTGCCAGTCGTTTGTATGCCACCGCGCCGGTTGAACGCGGGTCCCAGGTGACCACCGGTTCGCCGTAGGAAGGGGCCTCGGCAATACGAACCGACCTAGGAATCTTGGTTTCTAGCGTGGCGTGGGGGAAGTAGGTTTTCACCTCGGATTCGACGTCGCGCGCCAACATGGTGCGCTTGTCGAACATGGTAAGGGCAATCATCGATACGTGTAACGCCGGGTTGTAAACCTTGGCAATACGATCGATAGAACGAGTAAGCAGAGCCAAGCCTTCAAGGGCGTAGTACTCGGCCTGCATGGGGATTAGCACTTCACCGGCGGCCACGAAGGCGTTAATGGTGATAATGCCAAGTGAGGGAGGGCAGTCGATAATGACGTAGTCCACGCGCTTACCGCCGCTGCGGTTTACCTCAATGAGGTAGTTGCGCACTGCTTCACGTAGTCGCGATTGGCGCCCGACCGCCTCTAGTAGATCAATTTCCACCGAGGAAAGATCGATATTGGACACCACTACCTGTAGGTTCTCCCCTAGCTCGGTAACCTTCGCTACCTGACTGATGGGTTTACCTTCCACTATCACGTCATAGACGGAAGGTTCACCCTCGGGGTGTTCCAGCCCGAATGCGGTGGAGGCGTTACCCTGCGGGTCAGCATCAATAAGCAATACCCTCAGGCCCGCTTCGGCTAGTGCCGCAGCTACGTTTACCGCAGTTGAGGTTTTGCCGACGCCGCCTTTTTGGTTAGCGACGGCGATAACTCGGGTCTGGGTGGGTGTAGCAAAGCCTAGTTCACGCACCTTCTCCAGGGCGGTGGTATCAGCCTTGAGTTGGTCGAAAATGGATGAGCCAGACACTTTGCTCCTCACGAGTGCGATCAGATCAGGACTAAAGTTTACGCGATCGACGCCCTCACAAAGGTCAGGCGCACCAAAAAATAATACAGTTGTTTCACGTGAAACAACACGCAACAGACTGAGCTCCCCAGTCACACCAGTCACACAGTTAACAAGTAGAACTGCTGGAGCACAGCCATAAAAGCCATACCTAGACGAGCGCACCCACTTCACTACGTTCTGCAGCATTTCAAAACAAAAGCGAGGCCCGGTTTCCCGAGCCTCGCTCACGTTATTTAGCTGCCCCTGACTGGGTCCAGCTTTAGCTTGGAGCCAGCCTTAACTTGGGTCCAGTTTTAGCTTGACCCAGCCTTAGCGGGGCCGACGCACCTCCACCACGCGGGTGACGTCGTCGTCGCTAGTAACCACTTCATGCAACACCGCCGGCAGCAGCTTGGCCTTCTTAATGACGTACTTGGCGTCATCAATCTCGCGCTGAGCCTGCTCCCCCTTCAGGGCTAGCAACACGCCACCTGGGGCGATCAGCGGGGAAGCCATGCGGGTCAGCTTGCTCAGGTTGGCCACAGCCCGGGCGGTCACCACATCGAAACGCTCACGCATTTCTTCGGCCCGCCCCCGCCACACCCGCACATTGTCCAGGTCTAGCTCTTCAGCCACCAGCTCCAGCCAGGCGCAGCGGCGCTCCATCGGCTCAATCAGGGTTACTTCCAGATCCGGCCGAGACAAGGCCACCACCACTCCGGGCAGCCCCGCACCTGAACCTAGATCCGCCACGCTACCGTGCCTGGGCAGGAAAGGCACCACCGCCGCACTGTTAACCAGGTGGCGCGAGTAGAGACGCGGTAGCTCGCGCGGGCCGATCAGCCCCCGCAGTTGCCCCTCCTCAGCCAGCATCTGGGCGTAGTGCTCCAGGCCAGACCAGGCCATACCGAACATGTCGCGCATTTCGGCGGTGGGTACTTCCAGATCCTGCAGGCCCGCTAGCTCGCCCGCGTTATCGCTCATTTCAGGCTTCCTCGACGGCGTCGGCCGGGCTGTCTACGGTCTCGCCAGCCTTGGCCTCGACGGTCTCGGCTTCGACAGCCGCGTCGGCCTCATCAGCCGAAAGCTCAATGCCCTCTTCAGCCTCTTCAACCTCATCTTCGGCGTCGTCGACAGGCAGAACCACCACGTGACGGTGCGGCTCTACCCCCTCAGACTCAGAGACCAGGCCGGCATTAGCAACCACGTCGTGGCAGACCTTACGCTCGAAGGGGTTCATGGCCTCCAGCGCTACCGGCTTGCCGCTAGCCAACACGGACTTAACCGCCTCGGCGGCGATAGCAGTCAGCTGCTGGCGGCGCTCCTCGCGGTAACCAGCGATGTCCAGCATTAGGCGCGAACGCGAACCAGTGCGGGCCTGTACGGCCAGGCGGGTCAGCTCCTGGAGGGCTTCAAGCACCTCACCGTCGCGGCCCACTAGGGCGGCTAGCTCACGTTCATCGCCGTCCTCGCCTGGGATAATGGCCACGGAGGCGCGCCCGTGGTCCACATCGATGTCGATATCCCCGCCTAGATCGGCAATATCTAGTAGCTCTTCTAGGTAGTCAGCGCCGACTTCGCCTTCTTCCTCAAGCTGCTTGACGGTTTCCTGGCTCACCAGAAAACTCCTTCCACTAGTTATAACTAAGTCTTATTAGTTTTATAAGAACTACTTCTTAGCGGAGTTACCGCCCTTAGAGCCCTTTTTCTTCTTGGCGCCGGACTTATTGCCGCTCTTACCGTTAGCAGCCCCGCCAGCGCTCTTGGCGCCGTTGGCACCAGCGCCCTTAGCGCCGCCCCCCTTAGCGCCGCTGGCGTCAAAAGCCTGCTGACGTTCGCGAGCACGCTCAGCGTAGCGCTGCTCAGCGGTGGAGGCGGTGCGGTTCTTCTTTTTCTTACGGTTATTGCGTACCGGCTGGACTCGCTGCCCCGGCCCCGACGACGCCGTTTCATCCTCACTGCCAGCTGCGGCTGCGGGCTTCTTTTCGTCGTCGGGCGGCAGACCCTTACGACGACGGCGCTCCTGGCGCTTCTTGTAGGCTTCAGAGCCAACTGCGGGCATATTGCGGATAGTCCACCACTGCTGGCCCATGGTCCATACGTTGGAAACCAGCCAGTAAATCAACACACCAACCTGGAACTGAGGGCCGGTAATAAAGAAGATCAGCGGCATGCCATACATCATCATGCGCTGGGTACGCATAGCCGGGTTGTCGGATTCGGTAACCGACTTAGGCATGTTCTTCATGGTCAGCTGGTGCATGGTGTAGAACTGCGTGGCAGTCATCAGCACGATCAGTACCATGGTCACGATCTTTACGGTGGCAGAGCCGCCGTGCATAAAGGAAGAGCTCAGCGGTGCCCCGAATAGGTTGGAGGACTGCACATCCGCCGCCAAGGCGGGAGTTAGCGGACCAATCTTTACCGGGTGGGCGCTACCGGCAGAGTTAGCCACTTCCTGCAGGCGAGCCAACACACGAAATAGCGCAAAGAAGATCGGCATCTGGATCAGCAGCGGCAAGCATGAAGACAGCGGGTTGGTGCCGTGCTTGCGGTACAGCGCCATCATTTCTTCACGCATACGCTCCTGCGATGCGGGGTCTTTCTTACCCTTGTACTTGTTCTGCAGGGCGCGCAGCTCAGGCTGCATGGCTTGCACACCGCGTGAAGAGCGAATCTGCTTCACAAACAGCGGCATGATCAGCACTCGCACCACTATGGTTAGGCCTACGATTGACAGCACCCAGGCGGGGCCGGGTCCATCACTCATACCGATGGCAACCAGCAGCTTGTGGATGGTAACCATCACCCAAGCTTCGGCCACCTTCAGTGGCATTAGCAGTCCGTCCATTAAATTCTCCTTTTATGGTCAGCCAAGCTGGCCTTGCCGCGTCTGCGGCGCATCTTGACCCGCAGCTGCACTAGGCACCTGGAAGCGGGCTACATCTTTGGGGTAGGCGTAACGCCAGTGCCCCACCTCGGGCACATGATCCACGCCGCCACGGCTATAGGGATTGCAACGCAAAATGCGCCACGCGCTCAACGCTAATCCCTTAAAAACTCCGTGTACCTCAATAGCCTCGACGGCGTAGGTGGAACAGCTGGGATAGTAGCGGCAACGCGGCGCTATAGCTGGGGAAATGTACTTGCGGTACCAGCCAATGGGAGCTAGCACCAAACGCTTAAACACTTTCACCGCCTGGTGCTAACTGGCCTGGCACAGACTTATCTGGCACCGCTACCCCCACCCGGGCCAAAGCCCGATCAAGCTGGCGGGCTAACTGCTGACTAGAGGCGCCGTCGGCACCTGCCAAACCACGTACCACCAGGCGCGAACCGGCAGGCAGTAAGTCCACTCGGGCAGCTAACAGGGCGCGCAGACGCCGCTTAATCCGATTACGGTGGGTGGCGCGGGCAACCTGCTTTTTGGGCACAACAACGCCGACGAGTGCAGGAGAGTTACCTCCGTCATCGTCGGCGTTCAAATGAACCACCAGCGCGCGGTTACCGCTGCGCACGCCGCCTTTAACTGCAGCCGCGAAGTCTTCGCTGCGCAGCATCCGATGCGGCGCACTGAGCATGTCTCAGGCAGCGAGGCGAGCGCGACCCTTGCGACGACGCGCAGCCAGGACGGCGCGACCGGCGCGGGTGCTCATACGGTGGCGGAAGCCGTGCACCTTGGCGCGGCGACGGTTGTTCGGCTGAAAGGTCCGCTTGCTCACGGGGTACTCCTGCTAGGTCTATATCGCGCGCCCGGATGGCCGCACGAAAGTTTGTGGCACCTCACCATTTTGATGAGGTCACGTGCACTGGATCCTCTGAGCGGAACCCGCATGTACACGTACGACTAACTAACGTTATATGGTCTTACACCCACCGGTCAAAGCATCTTTGCCGTGAGGCTGCCTACATCCGGTGGTGATTTTACCTATTTCCCCCTCCACACCTGAGTAAAACACTAGCCCACAACATGTGGATAACCCCACGTTATCCACAGGAAAATACAAGCTTGTAACTCCACTCCTACCAGCTAGATTACGTATATCCTCAATAAGCGGCCTAAAATTGTTCGCGGACATCTACTCCATCCCCAGGTGTGGATATCTCTGTGGACAACTTGGGCTCAGCCCGCAGGGCCCTGACCCAATTAGTTGTTTTATGAACTTAAGGAGACGCCGTGTCCGATCCGGTAATTGACCCGGGCGCTGAATTCGGCGCTCAGCTTTGGGAAAGTGTTGTAGAAGCTCTGACCACCTCAAACTCACTGACTCCCAGCTACCTGGCCATGGCTCGCACCTGCCACGCCGTCGATGTTGAGGGCACACTGGTAGTGGTGGTCAACTCTAAATTCGTTAAACAGCGTTTAACCGACCGCTCAGTGTCAGCCACAATCAAGGCGGCAGTTGCTGACCAAATCGGCTATGACATGCCCATTATTTACACTGTCGCGCCGGGAGCTAAGGATCTTGAGGTCATTATTAAGGCCGCCCACGCCACCGTGCATGGGGACTCTGCCGCCTCTGGCGCCCCGGGGGTAAATGCCGACGACGACGCTAGCCCCGCTGCTTCCCCCACTATCCCAACCCAGGCGCCGTCGTCGCAGTTCAAAGGTAATATCCCCACCCCAGCCGAACTAAACCTAGGCCACGGCTCTAACGACGCCGCCGCACCAAGTGCCCCCCAGCAACTAGGCCTAGAGCTGGGCCAAGAAAACGGCCTGGTGGTGCCAGATACCCAGACCGTAGTGGAGTTTGGCCACCCTGAGCAGCCCAAAAAGGCCGCGCGCGGCAAGGGGTTGAATGTGCGCCCCAGCGACATCCTCGATGACTCCAAGCTGAACCCGCGTTACACCTTCGACACTTACGTGGTTGGCTCCTCCAACCGCTTTGCCTACGCCGCCTCCTACGCAGTGGCAGAAACCCCAGCTAAAACCTATAACCCGCTATTTATTTACGGCGGCTCAGGCCTGGGTAAAACCCACCTGCTACACGGCATTGGCCACTACACTCGCGCCTACCACAAGAGCAAAGTTAAGTACGTAAACTCTGAGGAATTCGTTTCTGACTTCATCACCTCCGTGTCTGAAGGCCGCATGGATGCCTTTAAACGTCGCTACCGTCAGGTGGATATCTTGCTGGTTGACGACATCCAGTTCCTGCAAGACAAAGAGCAGACCCTGGAGGAGTTCTTCCACACCTTCAATGCGCTCTATAACGCAAATAAGCAGGTAGTGCTGACCTCCGACCAGCCCACCAAGGCCCTGAAAATTGATGAGCGCCTGCGTTCACGCTTCGATATGGGCCTCTCTACTGACGTTCAGCCCCCGGATTTAGAAACCCGTATCGCAATTTTGTCGCGCCGCGCCCAGGCCGACAAATTGGATGTGCCCCTACAGGTTTTGGAGTACATTGCCAGCCGTATCTCGGCTAATATCCGCGAGCTGGAAGGCGCACTTATCCGCGTAACTGCCTACGCCTCAATTAACAAGCTGAAGGTTGATCTGCCTGTAGCCGAGATGGTGCTTAAAGATCTGGTTTCCACCCAGGACACCGGCAATATCACTGCCGCACTGATCATTGGGCAAACCGCCGACTACTTTGGGATCACCATTGAGGATCTGTCTTCGGCCAACCGCTCACGCACTATTGTTACCGCCCGCCACATCGCCATGTATCTGTGCCGCGAAATGACTGACTTGTCGCTACCCAAGATTGGGCGCGAGTTTGGCGGCCGCGACCACACCACCGTGATGAGTGCGGATAAGAAGGTACGCACCCAAATGTCTGCCCAGGCAGACACTTACACGCAGGTAACTGAGCTAACCAGCCGCATTAAGCAGGCTGCGGCCACGCCTCACCCCTAGCCGCTGCTCTGATTTTGCGGCGTGTGCTGGCCGCGCCTGGTTGCGCTTTGCCGTGCGCTTTAGCCGCTTCTCCCTTAATTTTCGACTGATTCCCGACGCCGCCGCTGGGCCCTGTTGTGGGCTTAGCGGCGGACTTTTTTACCCTCAAATACGTGGTTTTTTCACCCACAGGCCCTGTTGGTAAGGCTGTGGGCAACCCCGGTTTTGCTGTGCTTAACTAAGGCTCGCCTGTGGATTGGCGCTATGAGCTTTAGCACTTTCCACAGCCGCCCCGAGTTATCCCAAGCTTTACCCACACACAGCCCACATTCGCCGTCGGCGCGCAACCAGGCCAAAAAGCGGTTTTCCACAAGATTCACATCCGCTACTACTACTACTGACTTTTAAACCCCACACGATTTCCAAGCTCGCCAACGTAGGCCAATTGGGGAAAACCTCAGCTACGGGCGGCGCTGGCCAAGGCGTGCAAAAGTCCCACAGTGACCCTTTTGAGATGCTCTATAGGGAGATACCGGCTAAACTTTTAAGCCGCCCCTCTATATCCATCTAAGGAAGGCCTCCCAACGTGAAGCTCAGGGTAGCCCGTGACGTTTTAGCTGAAGCAGTAGCCTGGACTGCTCGCTCAGTGCCGCCCAACCCACCGGTTCCGGTGCTGGCTGGAGTGCGTATGGAGGCCAAGGGGGATGTTGTAATCCTGTCTTCCTTTGACTATGAGGTCTCTGGGCGTTGTGAAATCCCGGCCTCGGTTGAGGTTGAGGGCGAGGTACTTATTCCTGGCCGTGCACTCACCAAGTTTGCTAAGGGCTTCCCTAGCAAGCCGGTAGATATTGAGCTGGTGGGCACCCGCGTACGTTTCACCTGTGGTTCAGCCCACTCTGAGCTACCAGCTATGCAGGTTGATGACTACCCAGCTTTGCCTTCAATGCCTGCCCAGGTGGGCACCATTGACTCTGACGTACTTTCTAAGGCGGTAGCTCAGGTTTCGATTGCCGCTGCCCGCGACGACACCTTGCCGCTGCTGACCAATGTGTGCATGGAATTTAGCGGCAATAAGCTGACCATGCTGGCTACTGACCGTTACCGGTTAGCTATGCGCGAGGTTGAGTGGAACCCGGCTAAGCCCCTGGATGCTGTGGTGCTGCTAAAGGCCCGCACTTTAGCTGATGTGGCTAAGTCTCTGGTTTCCGGTGCCCCCATTGAGATTGCGCTTAATGACGACGACGCCGTAGCCTCACGCCTGATTGGTTTTGAATCCGGTGAGCGCCGCACTACTTCAGTGCTTAGCGACGGCGAATACCCCCAGGTGCGTCGCCTGTTCCCCGAGCAGGTCAACACCTATGCCACGGTGGGACGTAAAGAGCTACTAGATGCGGTTAAGTTTGTGTCTTTGGTGGCCGAACGCAACACTGCACTGCGCCTAACTTTCACCGAGGGTAACTTGCATCTTGAGGCTGGCCAGGGTGAGGATGCACAGGCTAGTGAAGAGCTGGTAGCTCACCTAGATGGCAACGAAATCTCTGCTGCCTTCAACCCGCTTTTCCTGCAAGAGGGCCTAAACGCGCTATCTAGTAACTATGTGCGCTTTGACTTCACCCACCCCAATAAGCCGGCAGTGTTGGTTGGGGTAGATGAGCCTGGCGCAGAGCCTGACCCCAGCTTCCGCTACTTGCTGATGCCTATTCGCTTTGGCGTGTAAGGCATATGTACGTAGCTGATTTGGCGCTGACTGACTACCGCTCATATGAGCAGGCGGTAGTCAGTTTTCCGCCTGGAGCTACGGTACTGGTGGGTTCTAACGGGCAAGGTAAAACCAACCTGGTTGAATCCATTAACTATTTAGCTACGCTTTCCTCCCACCGAGTTGGCGCCGATACGGCCCTGGTTAGGCGTGACGCAAGCGGTCAAAATCAGCCTAACGCCGCCGTTATTCGCGCAAAACTAATCACTGCCGCCCGCCCGCAGCTGTTAGAAGTAGAAATTATTTCCGGCAAAGCTAACCGGGCCCGGCTAAACCGCGCCCCTACCCGCCCCACCCAGCTGCTGGGGATTTGCCGCACGGTGCTGTTTGCCCCGGAAGATCTGGCTTTGGTGCGTTCAGATCCGCAGGTGCGGCGGCGTTTTTTAGATGACCTGGTGGTTATGATGAGCCCGCGTCTGGCCGGGGTGCGCGCAGACCACGACAAGGTGCTAGCCCAGCGCTCAGGCCTGCTGCGGGGACTTAAACGTAAAAGCGGCTCGGCGCGCGCCAGCGCCCTAGCCACTTTGGATGTGTGGGATGAGCAGTTAGCCCAGTTAGCTGCCCAGCTGATTGCTGCGCGCGTCAAACTTGTGCGCCAGCTGCGCCCTTGGGTGGCCCAGTCTTATCAAACGGTTTCGCTAGCGCAGTCGCAGGCAAATCTAGCCTACCGCGCGAGCCTACTGGCTGCGCGCGGCGTAGCTGACCCGGACATTTCAGACACCGAGGCGTGGGCGGATTACGAAAATTCTCTCCTGGATGTGCAGACCACCAGTAAAACTTTGCTCGAAACTATGGGACAGCTGCGGCAGCGGGAACTAGAGCGAGCAGTGAACCTGGTGGGGGCACACCGCGATGATTTGACGCTGTTCCTGGGGCATCTGCCCGCTAAAGGTTTTGCTTCACACGGTGAACAGTGGTCGCTGGCACTTGCGCTGCGTCTGGCTAGTTTTGAGCTAATGCGCGCTGATAGTGCCTTGACTAGCATTGATGGTAAGAGTGAAGACCCGATTTTGATTCTTGATGATGTTTTCGCGGAATTAGATATGCGCAGGCGTCGGGCCTTGTCGCAGATGGTGGCCCAGGCTCAGCAAGTGCTTATTACCGCTGCGGTTGGCGACGACGTCCCTAGCGAACTTGATCATCACCGTTTGCAGGTGGCCGGCTCTGTAGTAAGCGAAGTTTAGCCGTGAACAGTGAAGATTACGGCGACCAAATGGCTGTGGCCGCGCTGGCACGCCAGCGCGAGCAGGCCTGGAATGTGGGTCATAGCCTAAAGCGCCTATCGCGCAAAAGCCCCGGTGGTCCGGCGCTAGCAGCAAGTAGAGCAGTAGACGGGGCTCCGGCGTCGTCGTCGCTGAACGGCCAAAATGCGGCCGCAAGCTTAAACGCGGGCGCAAGTGCAGCCCCAAACACGAACCCAAACGCGGATGCAGCTGTAAACGCCGCCCAAAACCCAGCCGCAAATGCGGACGCACTAGCGCCCTGGGACGCAGTCAGTATTGGGCGTATTCGCCGGCGCCAAGAACGCCACGCCGAGATCGTCAACGGCCAACCCGTCTCCCAAGCTCGCGTGTATTGGCGCGATCCGCGCTCAGGTAAACGCGAGCTAGACGGCTTTTTTCACCGCCAAGGCTGGGAAGAATCCCTGCGTATAGCCAGTGTCAAGGTGCGTTGGGAAGAGATTGTCGGCAAGGATATGGCCGAAAATTGCAGCATTTATTCCTTCAAAAATGGCCGCCTGGTAATGCGCGCCCACTCCACCAACTGGGCGCAGCAACTGCAACTTATGATGCCCCAGCTGGAGGCCCTATTTGAACGCGAAGTAGGCCCGGGCATTGTCAAAAGCATTAAAGTGCGCGGCCCTAACGCAGATTACACCTGGCAGCACGGCAAACTGGCCGTGCCCGGGGCGCGCGGGGTGCGCGACACCTACGGTTAAAGCGCGCGTCTGCCCCAGACAGGCGCCGTCGGCTGTGGGTACTAAGCGCCGCCACCAGGCGCCGTCGAACCAGCATGGCCAAAGTGATAGCTAAGGCACAGTATTTGCTTAGGGCCACACCGCCGCCAGGCCGGAAAATCGCGCCTAACACGGTAGAATATAGGTAGTTTGAGCTGCCTTACCGGGTAGTTAAACGTGCCGTTAAACCCTCCCTAGACGGCACATACAGACCTAATGCAAAGGCAAGGATCTTTTTTGACCCTGCCAAGCAAGAACGAGGAGCATATTAGACGTGGCTGAGCAGGATAGCACTGTGACTAACGACAGCTACGGAGCTTCAAATATCACGGTTTTGGAAGGCCTTGAAGCTGTTCGTAAGCGTCCCGGTATGTATATCGGTTCCACCGGTGAGCGCGGCCTGCACCACTGCGTATACGAGGTAGTGGATAACTCCGTAGATGAGGCTCTAGCCGGTTACTGTGACCACATTGAAGTCACCATCCTGCCCGACGGCGGTGTGCGCGTGGTAGACAACGGTCGCGGTATCCCGGTGGATGAGCACCCCACTGAACACAAACCCGCAGTTGAGGTAGTGCTTACTGTGCTGCACGCAGGCGGTAAGTTCGGCGGTGGCGGTTACTCCGTTTCCGGTGGTTTGCACGGTGTAGGTGTGTCGGTAGTTAACGCCCTGTCCTCTCGCCTGTCCGTTGAGGTGCGCCGCGACGGTTACGTTTGGAATATTGATTTTGCCGACGGCGTCCCCACTGCTCCCTTGCGTCGCGGCGAGGCCACTGACCAGACTGGCACAACCGTCACTTTCTGGCCCAACCCCGAGATTTTCGAAACCACCGTTTTCGACTTTGAGACGCTGCGTCGTCGTTTCCAGCAGATGGCCTTCTTGAACAAGGGCTTGCGCATCTCGCTAACCGACGAGCGTGACCTATCCGTTGACGGCGACGAAATTGCCGGCAGCGAGCAAGACACCCAGGAGCACAAGCACCGCAGCGTGTCTTACATGTACTCCGACGGTCTACGCGACTACGTACACTTCTTGAACAAAACCAAGAAGGCCGAGCTGATCCACCCTGAAATCATTGACTTCTCTGCTGAGCAAAGCGGCGAGCACGGGGGTATGAGCGTAGAAATCGCCATGCAGTGGACTGCTGCCTACTCTGAGTCGGTACACACCTACGCCAACACCATCAACACCACCGAGGGTGGTACTCACGAAGAAGGTTTCCGTACCGCCCTGACCACGCTGGTCAACAAGTATGCGCGTGAAAAGGGCCTGCTTAAAGACAAGGAAGAAAAACTCTCCGGTGAGGACGTACGTGAGGGCCTAACGGCAGTTATCTCCATTAAGCTCTCTGAGCCCCAGTTTGAGGGCCAGACCAAAACCAAACTGGGTAACACTGAGGCCCGCTCCTTTGTGCAGCAGACGGTTTACGCCCAACTAACCGACTGGTTTGACGCTCACCCGGCAGATGCCAAGGCGGTTATTAGCAAAGCCAAGCAGGCTTCTGCCGCACGTTTAGCGGCCCGTAAAGCCCGTGAAGCTACCCGTCGTAAGGGTGTGCTAGAAAGCGCCTCCATGCCAGGTAAGCTGCGTGACTGCTCCTCACGTGACGCCTCCAAATCTGAAATTTTCATCGTTGAGGGTGACTCCGCAGGTGGCTCTGCGGTAGGTGGCCGCGACCCCGAGCACCAGGCGATTTTGCCAATCCGAGGCAAGATTTTGAATGTGGAAAAGGCCCGCCTAGACCGCGCCCTGTCCAGCGACACTATCCGCTCGCTGATCACCGCTTTTGGTACCGGCATTGGTGAAGATTTTGAGCTTGAAAAGCTGCGCTATCACAAGATCGTGATTATGGCCGACGCCGATGTGGACGGCTCCCACATTGCCACCTTGCTGCTGACGCTACTGTTCCGCTACATGCGCCCGCTGATCGAAAACGGTCACGTCTACATCGCTATGCCGCCGCTGTACCGCCTCAAGTGGTCCAACGCCGAGCACGAATTTGCCTACAGTGACGAGCAGCGTGACCGCCTGCGTGAAGCTGGCGCTGCCAAGGGCTGGCGTATGCCCAAGGAAAACGGCATTCAGCGCTACAAGGGTCTAGGTGAAATGAACGACCACGAGCTGTGGGACACCACCATGGACCCAGCCCACCGCATCCTCAAGCAGGTCACCTTGGATGAGGCTGCCGACGCTGACGAAACCTTCGCGGTTTTGATGGGTGACGACGTCGAATCACGCCGTAGCTTCATTCAACGCAATGCTAACGACGTGCGCTTCCTGGATATCTGAGCCCTCGACTACTTAAAGAACAGGAATAACTTTCGTGAGTGACGACCAGATCGAAGTAATCGAGGAGCCTGGATTCGACCGCGTTGAGCGTGTCGATTTGCAGCTGGAAATGCAGCGCTCCTACCTCGACTACGCCATGAGTGTGATTGTTGGGCGCGCCCTGCCGGACGTACGCGACGGTCTCAAACCGGTACACCGCCGCATTCTTTACGCCATGTACGACGGCGGTTATCGCCCCAACGCGGCTTTCTCTAAGTCTTCGCGTGTGGTGGGTGACGTAATGGGTAGCTTCCACCCCCACGGTGACGCTGCCATTTACGATGCTCTAGCCCGTCTAGTACAGCCCTGGTCTATGCGCTACCCGCTGGTAGCCGGACAGGGTAACTTCGGTACCCCCGGTAACCTGGGCCCGGCTGCGCCGCGATACACCGAATGTAAAATGGCCCCCCTGGCCATGGAAATGGTGCGCGACATCGACGAAAACACCGTCGATTTCCAGGACAACTATGACGGTAAAGAGCAAGAACCCACCATCTTGCCGGCCCGTTTCCCCAACCTGCTAGTTAACGGCTCTGAGGGTATTGCGGTGGGTATGGCCACCCGCATTCCCCCGCACAACCTGCGGGAAGTGGCCGACGGCGTACAGTGGCTGCTAGAGCACCCTGACGCTTCACGTGAAGAGCTACTTGAGGCCCTACTGCAGCGAGTACACGGCCCTGACTTCCCCACCGGCGCCACAATTTTGGGCCGTCGCGGTATTGAGCAGGCCTACCGTACCGGTCGTGGCGGTATCATCCAGCGCGCCGTCGTCAACGTGGAAGAAATCCACGGCCGCCAGTGCCTGGTAGTAACCGAGCTGCCCTACCAGGTAAACCCCGACAACCTGGCTGAAAAGATTGCCCAGCTGGTACGTGACGGCTCCCTGGGCGGTATTGCTGACATCCGTGACGAAACCTCCGGCCGTACCGGACAGCGTCTAGTAATTGTGCTTAAGCGCGACGCCGTAGCCAAGGTAGTACTAAACAACCTCTACAAGCGCACCCAGCTGCAAGATTCCTTCCCCGCCAACATGCTGGCGCTAGTCGACGGCGTGCCGCGCACCCTAAGCCTGGATGGCTTTGTACGCCACTGGGTGGAGCACCAGCTGGACGTGATTGTGCGCCGTACCCAGTTCCGTCTGCAAAAGGCCCTGGACCGCCTGCACATTTTGGATGGCCTAATGCGCGCCATCGACGCCCTAGACGCCGTAATCGCGCTGATCCGCCGCTCCCCCACCACCGATGAGGCGCGTGTGGGCCTAATGGAGCTGCTCAGCGTAGATGAAATCCAGGCTGAGGCCATCTTGTCCCTGCAACTGCGACGCCTGGCCGCCCTGGAACGTCTAAAGATTCAGCAAGAAACCGAGGAGCTGCGTGAGCGCGTAGCCGACCTGCGTGACATCTTGGCCCGCCCTGAGCGTCAGCGCGGCATTATCTCCACTGAGCTGGCAGAAATCACTGAGAAATTCGGTGACGAGCGCCGTACTCGAATCGTGCCGCACGAGGGCGAAATGAGTATGGAAGACCTCATCCCCGAAGAGGAAGTGGTAGTTACTATCACCCGTGGTGGTTACGCCAAGCGTACCCGCACCGACAACTACCGCTCCCAGCACCGTGGCGGTAAAGGCATTAAGGGTGCGGCCCTGCGTGAAGATGACGTAGTAGAGCACTTCTTCGTCACCACCACCCACCACTGGCTGCTGTTCTTCACCAACCTGGGCCGCGTTTACCGCGCCAAAGCCTATGAGCTGCCTGAGGGAGGTCGCGACGCCAAGGGCCAGCACGTAGCCAACCTGTTGGCTTTCCAGCCGGGCGAAACCATTGCCCAGGTAATGGAGCTCAAAGACTACGAGCAAAGCCAATACCTGGTGTTGGCTACCCGCCGGGGCCTGGTTAAAAAGACTGCGCTGCGTGAATACGAATCCAACCGCTCTGGCGGCGTGATTGCTATCAACCTGCGTGAAGACGCCGACGGTAACCCCGATGAGCTGGTCAGTGCGGCTTTGCTAGATGAAGGCCAGGATCTAATTCTGGTTTCACGTCACGGCCAAAGCTGCCGCTTTACTGCCACAGACGCCACCTTGCGTGCTACCGGCCGCGCCACCAGCGGCGTCACCGGTATGCGGTTCCGCGACGGCGACAGCCTGCTAGCCATGGATGTGGTGCGTACAGGGGCAGACCTGTTTGTGGTTACCGACGGCGGTTACGCCAAGCGCACCAGCGTGGATGAATACCCGGTTAAGGGCCGTGGTGGTCTGGGCGTGAAGGTAGCCAACCTGGTAGAAGCACGCGGTGAGCTGGTAGGGGCCTTGATCACGGACGAATCCGATGAAGTTTTGTGCATCATGGCTTCAGGTAAGGTAATGCGCTCGGCGGTGGCGGAAGTGTCCCGCACTGGTCGTAACACCCAGGGTGTCACCTTCGCTAAGCCCGACGAGAGCGACCGAATTATCGCCGTCGCACGCTCCCAAGAACGTGACCTTTCCGACGATGACGCAAATGAATTAGGCGCTAGTGCCCAATCCGACGTAAATGAGTCAGTTAACCCGCCTTTAGAGGGTGACGAGCAGGCCCAAGAGTCGGTAGCCTTAGACGCGAATGAAAGCGAGGCCAAATAATGTCGGTACCCCCCTCGATCACGCCCCAGCCTAAGGGCAACCAGCCCAAGGGTGTTCCCCCCAAGGGCGTGCAGCCGGGACCGCCGCCGCGTATCCGCACCGCACCTCAGGCGGGCGGCTCACGCCCGGCGCCGCGACAGATGCCCGCATCTATGCCTCCGGCGCAGCCCCCGCGCCAGCACAACCCTAAGCCTGCCCCTGCTGCCGCTGAGCGCCGCTTTGTGCGTCTAGCGCTAGAGCGTGTGGACCCCTGGTCGGTTATGAAGACTGCCTTCCTGCTATCAGTGGCAGTAGGCATCATGACCATTGTTGCGGCTGTAGTGGTGTGGTTCTCCCTAGATGCGCTGCACGTGTTCGCCAAGATTAAGGATCAGGTACAGCAGCTTGGTGGTGAAAAGTCGCTGCAGGCCGTGGTGGAGTACCTCAAACTTTCGCGCGCGGTTTCCCTGGCTACTGTGGTGGCGGTTGTGAACATCATTCTGTCCACCGCACTGGCCACGATTGGTGCCATGATCTACAACGTGACCACTCACCTTATCGGTGGGGTCTATCTCACACTGGCAGATGACTAATTCAATTTGATTATCTGCGTCTGGCTCGTGTAATCTCTATCGAGTCAAACGGGCCTATAGCTCAGTTGGTTAGAGCGCATCCCTGATAAGGATGAGGTCGCTGGTTCGAGTCCAGCTAGGCCCACCACCGGTTGAACGGAGCAAATTAATGAGCTTCGCAGCTAAATCCCTGATTGCACTTAGCCTAGGTGCTTGCGGTTATGCCCTCTGGTTAAAAACCGCCCCTAAACGTTGGCAAGCGCAACCTTGGATTGAAGTAGCTGATCCGGCCTAATGGGGCTATGGCGCAATTGGTAGCGCACCTGCTTTGCAAGCAGGGGGTTACGGGTTCGAGTCCCGTTAGCTCCACCCAGTATCCGCTCGCAGTTAAACTGCGGCGGATTTTTTTTATGCCCACGACGGCGCCGGGCGGCTAACGCTCTCAACGGCGGCTGCGTGGGTAGCACTGAGCCGCTGTGGGCGCCAGGCCAGCGTAGGCTGCAGCACTGAGCCGCTATGGGGACGGACTGCGGGACCCAGCAGCGGGGCCGGGAGACAGCGCGGACGTCGTCGTCGCAACTGCGGGCACCAAAGCCACTACGGGCGCATACTTGAGGCGTAACCAGAGGCTGGAGAAAAAATGCTGTTAGAAGAGTTCAAAATTGTGGAAGTAGCTGCCATTGTGCTGCGTGACGCTCAGGGGCGGGTGCTGAGTGTGCGTAAAGGCTCCTCCCCCAGGTTTCAGATGCCCGGAGGCAAGCTAGAAGCCCACGAAAGCCCTCTAGAAGCGGCTTTACGTGAAGTACGTGAGGAAGTGGGCCTGGACCTTAAAAACGAGGCTGTACGGCCCTTAGGAGATTTCAGTGCGCCGGCCTCAAATGAGCCGGGCTTTACGGTGGTTTCCCATGTATTCATCGCCGCTGGGGTCTTTAGCCCCCAACAGGTGCGCCCACACGCCGAAATAGCAGAAGTGGACTGGTTTGACCCCAGCGCCCCCACCACACGACCCCAGGCGCCCTTACAGGCCAAAATATTTGCTGCAGTGGCCCAGCTATAAGCCCAGATCCACGCATAGCGCGGGTTATCCACAATTGTGGAGCAGATGCGTTAGTCACAGCTGGGGAAGCGTTATCCACAGTTGGTGAGTTTTGTGTAAATGGGGCTGTGGATCTGGTGGATAACCCGAAAACTACGTTTTAACAGGAGTTTTCCCCACCTGGGGATATCTATGTGGATAACTCACAAGCATGTAAGTCCACAGAGTTATCCACAACTGTGGAGTAAATACACGGGTGTTATTAGCGCACTACCCACACGTTTCCACCTTTTTAGTGGGGTTATCCACATTATTTATACACAGCCTGTGGATAACTGTGGATTGTGGTGGGTGCGTCGTCGTCCAACGCGGGCGCAGCTGCTCTGCGACGCGAGGGTGATCACGGCTGCCAGAACGGGTCACGCCGGCGCAGCCTGGTCCAAATAAAAAGTGGGGGGTTTGAGCGTTTTCGGCGCCCAAACCCCCCACGTAAGGAAGAGTTAACTTCGGTTATTACTCGACAATGTCGATGGAGTTGATAACCACGTCCTGTAGAGGACGGTCACGGCCATCGGTGGGAGCAGCCTCAATAGCGTCCACAACCTTGCGTGAATCCTCATCCACTACCTTGCCGAAAATGGTGTGCTTGCCCTGCAGCCAAGGGGTTGCCACAGTGGTGATGAAGAACTGTGAACCGTTGGTGCCATGACCCATGCGGGTACCAGCGTTGGCCATAGCCAGCAGGTAGGTGTCGGCGAAGGTCAAGGAGTTGTCGATCTCGTCGTCGAAGGTGTAGCCAGGACCGCCGGTACCGTTACCTAGCGGGTCACCACCTTGAATCATGAAATCTTTAATTACGCGGTGGAAGGTGACGCCGTCGTAAAGAGGACGCTGGGTCTCTTCACCGGTGGCCGGGTCGATCCAGGCGCGCTTACCGGTAGCCAGCTCTACGAAGTTGGTGACGGTAATCGGAGCCTTGTCCTCAAACAGTTCCAGGCGGATATCGCCGAGATTAGTGTGCATAATTGCTTCCATAGCCTCATACTCCCACAATTTGCTTAGTTGGCGGCGTGGCCTACCCCATGGAAAAGCCCATGAAAGTTGTTGAGATAGTTACGCTGTGGCCTAATTTTTCTTGTGGCGCAGCTTTTCAGGCAGGTTCGAATGGAATGAGAGCCAAAACAGTGACATGATTGTACGCAACGTTACTTACTTCTTTGAGGGAGTCATCATGTCTTGCCACAAACACGAATCGATCAAGAGCTGCAGCTTCTTCAAGGGCCTAGGTGTGGCCTCCCTAGTGGCTGCCGCTGCCGGTGCTGCTTTCGTGCTGTACAAGCGCAGCCAGCCGGTTGAGGACCCTTGGGCTGAGGAGTACTGGTCTGAGGTTGAGGCTGAAGACGAGGACGAGGAAGCCCCGGCTGCCGAGTGAGTTTTCACTACACAAACAACGGTGTCGCCTAAAGCGGCGCCGTTTTTTGTTGCCATTTCACTATCCGTACAGTCTTTAACACACTGCACAAGCGGCATCTATGCTCAAGGCTATGACTCACTCATTGAGTAGTGTTAGAGATGGTTTGCGTGACAGTACCCCAATTTTCCTGGGATATATTCCGCTAGGTATCGCCTTTGGGATCGTATTAGTAACCGCCGGTATCCCCGGCTGGTGGGCACCTATTTTCGCCACAGTGGTTTATGCCGGCTCTATGGAATTCTTGCTGGTTTCGCTAATAACCGGTGGGGTGGGGCTAATTACGGTGGCGCTTAGTGCCCTGTTTGTTAACGGCCGGCATCTGTTTTACGGCTTGAGTTTCCCGCGCAACGTGCCGCCGGGCAGATTGGCGCGCGCCTACTCCATCTACTCGCTTACCGACGAGGTGTATGCGGTTACTGCCGCTAAAGACCATTCGCGCATGACTTGGCGCTATCTGCTGACGGTGCAGCTGTGCTCGCACCTGTCTTGGGTGCTGGGGGCCTGCTTGGGGGCGCTCACTGGCAGTAGCTTTGGGGGCTTTATTTCGCAGCATACGGATGTGGCCGACTTTGTGCTCACCGCCCTGTTCACGGTGCTGGCAATTGAGGCATATAAAGCCAACCCCAACTCGGGCGCGCTAGTGGCGGCGTCGGTATCTGCCGCAGTGACGGTGGCCGTGGGTGGGCGCCTGGCCATGTTTTGTGGGCTGCTTACTTTAAGCCTGTGTTTAAGTGCCCTGTATTTACGACGACGGCGCTCGCTTAGCGTCACTGCGGCTGGTGGTGGCGGGGCTGATTTAAACCAGGCTGAGGCTAAACCGGGGCAGTTAAACCATCAACAGTGGGGTAGTGATGAGTGAATCTGTGGTTAGGGCAGCGGTAAGTAACTGGCATGTTTTAGCGGTAGTGGCGGTAGCTGCGGCCGTCACCTTCGCTCTGCGCTACACCGGGGTTAAGGGGGCCGACCAGGTATCTCACCGGCCACTGATGCAGTTTTTGTCGCGCACTATGCCCCTGGGGGTAATGGTGGTGCTGGTGGCTTACACGCTAGGCGATTTAAGCGCAGATTTAGGCCGTAGCGCAGCCTTGGTAGGGGCAGTGGCTATAACTACTGGCTTGCACCTGTGGCGGGGCAATGTGGCCCTATCTTTGATAGTTGGTACTGCCTCCTATGCGCTGCTAACAGCGCTAGCGACATGAACAGCGCCTTAGCCCAACTGTTGGGCTAAGGCGCTAAGGCTGCTGGGTGTGGGCCAGAAAATAAATTCAGGTTTCTATGTTGGGCCCAGTGGTTTTACTTCCAGCGCAAGATTCCGATGAACCCGGCCAGCATGAGCATGAAACCAACGTATACGTTGCCGTTGGCTAGCCAGTCAGCCGGGTGGGCTTTAATGAACCACGGTACCGGGTATTCGCCGCCGGTCATGTAGGAAACTACCACCCAGGCTAGGCCCAGGCACATGATGGTGCACATGGTGGGGGCATACCAGGCGGGGCTGGAGATGTTCTTAACCTTGTGTGGGGTACGTGAAGCCTTACGGCGCTCTAGTTCCTTCTTGGCAACCTTGGCTTTGAGTGAGTCAGAAGACTTAGAGTCCAGCTGTAGGGTCTTACGGTCAGCCTTGCGGGCCTTCTTAGTTAGGGCCTGTTCGCGCTCAGCGTTCTTGGCTGACTTCTTCTTGCCCGCAGACTTCTTGGAGTCGTCAGAACCCTTAGCAGAGTCCTTAGTAGATTCCTTGGACTTCTTGGAGGATTTCTTAGCGGAGCGCTTCTTGTCAGAGCCCTTATCTGAGTCTTTTTCTAAGTCTTTGGTTGACTTCTTAGCGGAGTCCTTGGTGGCACTGGTAGTGGCGGACTCGTCCTTATCCTCGTCCTTGCGGGCTAGATCTTTGGAGCCATTTTTCGACACAGGATTCTCCGGTTCGTTTCTCATTTAGTGGAAGTAGAGTACTTTAGTGCTAGCTTACCGCTTAATCTAGGTGAGCAAGACCAGCTCAACAACCCAATGGAGTGCATACATGACCGCGCACGTTACAAGTCAAGCTCGGTCCCGAAAGGTACTGGATGTATTCCTGACCATTATTGGTGAGCTGCTGTTAACCGCTGGTTTACTAATTGGTTTGTTCTTGGTGTGGCAGCTGTGGTGGACGTCGATTGATGCTAACGCCAAAGCTGAACAGACCATGACCCAGATTCACAACACCCTGCCCACCTCACCTAAAAAGGCAGGTAATAAGCACACTGAGGCCCCACCTGTAGAGCCCACAGTGGCTTACGGGCAGCCTATGGGGGTGCTGATTGTGCCCAAGTGGTATGGCATCACCAATAACAATATGCCTATCTATCAGGGCACCGGCCAGGAGCTGCTGGATCAGGCGGCAGCTGGTCACTACCAAAACACCGCCTACCCGGGCGCTATTGGTAACTTCTCGGTGGCCGGTCACCGGCGCACTAACGGTAACTCCTTTAGGCGCATTGATTTACTTAAAGCTGGCGATGAGGTAATCGTTGAAACCGCTACTGCCTGGTATGTCTATAAAGTGACTGGGCACGAAATTGTGGATCCTTCACAGGTGGATGTGATCGCGCCTGTGCCCAACAACCCCAATGCGCAGCCAACCCAGCGTTTACTGACTATGACTACCTGCCACTCGGCCACACTAGGGGAGTGGGGTAACGATCAGCGCTGGATTGTGCACGCACAGCTGTCTTACTGGATTCCTCGCGGTGAGGGTCGCCCTGAATCTGTCCTGTCCGATCCTGGCGTTAAGTGAGGCAACATGTACGGGTTTATTTTCCGCCACCTACCCGGCCCTAAGTGGCTGAAGGTAATTGAATCGCTAGTGCTGATTTTGGCCGTAGTGTTTGTATTGTTTGAGTGGGTGTTCCCGCTGGTAAATACCTACATTGTGGGTAACACTGCAGAGGTTTCTAACGGCTAAAAGCCAAGCCTGGAGCCCACTACAGGGCGCTTAAAATGTTTTGTGCCGGCTCTTTCGAGCCGGCACAAAACGCCCTTATACAACCGGTACTCACAAAGGAGGTGATATACCTGCCCCTGAGTGTATCACAACTTAGTGGTTGTTGTTGTTACCTGGGTTGCCAGGGTAAGGGATAAGCGTTTCATTACCGTTGCCATTACCGTTACCGTTACCGTTACCGGTGGTGGGGCTAGGTGAAGCGGTAGGAGCCTGGGTGGCTGGAGCCGAGTACTGGCCCACCGTCAAAGTAATCTCAGCGCCGCTATCCACAGTAGCGCCAGCCTCAGGGCTTACGCTAAGCACCTTACCGTTCTGATCCTGCTGAGTAGTGGTCTGCTGGTTAATGGTGATCACCGTAAAGCCAGCGCTAGTTAGCGCCTTCTTAGCTTCATCAGTGCTCATACCCACCAGGTTCTGCGGCACCACCAGGCGGCCCGAGGCAACCTGTAGGTTCACAGTAGAGCCGCGCTTAGCCTTGGTGCCAGCTGCCGGGTCAGTAGAAACCACGTTACCGGACTTAACCCCACCGGCGTCGACAGTAGTAACGTCACCAACTGTGAAACCAGCCTTTTCCAGGGCATTGCGGGCATCACCCTGAGTCTGTCCAGCCACGTTAGGCACTGCCACAGTGGCAGAACCAGAGGAGAAGTGCACCTCAACCTTGGTACCTGGGGCAGCCATCGTGCCCGCACCAGGATCATAGGAAACTACCTGGCCCTCAGGGATCGTGTCAGAAGAAACATCAGCGCCACGCTGGAAAGCTAAGCCCACGCCCTCAAGGGTGCTACGAGCCCCAGCCTCATCCTTACCGGTAAGGTCGGGCACAGACACCGCCGATTGGGTTGGGGAGGCAGTAACTTCCTTAGATGGGCTACCCCCAAACACGCCGGCCGCAGCCAACGCCCCCACCAGCGCCAATAGCGCCACCAAGGTAATTAGGCCAATAATCAGCAGCTGCTTCTTCTTACGCTTAGCAGCCTCTTCCTCAGCCTGACGGGCGGCTTCCTCATCCTTAACCTTAGGGATAGAGCCGGTGTTAGTTGCTGCAGGGGCAGAGGGAACGCCCGGAGTGGGGGCAATAACCGTCGTCGCCTGCTGCTGCCAAGTCTCAGTAGCCGGGGCGTTAACCTGCAAACCACGGATAGCTGCCTGCAAATCTGCACGCATCTGGTCAGCGTTCTGGTAGCGATCCTCACGGTGCTTAGCCAGCGCCTTCATCACCACGCGGTCCATGGATTCGGGCACGTCCGGGGCAATTTGCGACGGCGGCACCGGCAACTCACGCACATGCTGGTAGGCAATGGCCACAGCCGAGTCACCCTTAAAGGGCGGGCGGCCAGTTAACAGCTCATACAGCAGGCAACCGCAGGAATAAATATCCGAGCGGGCATCAACCACCTCGCCGCGCGCCTGCTCAGGAGACAGGTACTGGGCGGTACCCACCACCGCATGGGTCTGGGTTACCGTAACCGCACTATCTTCAATAGCGCGCGCAATACCGAAGTCCATGACCTTCACCTCGCCGGTGTTGGTCAACATGATGTTTCCAGGCTTAATATCACGGTGCACAATGCCGTTACGGTGCGAGTAGCCCAGCGCCTGTAGCACGCCAGAAACAATCTCGCCAGCCTCATCAATCGGTACCGCTTCGCCCTCGCTTAGCAGCTCACGTACCGTGTGGCCCTGCACATACTCCATAACAAGGTAGGGCACAGTCTGGGTGGAGCCATCGGCGCGAGTAACTACCTCTTCACCAAAGTCATACACGCCCACAATCGCAGGGTGGTTCAAAGCGGCAGCACTTTGCGCTTCACGACGGAAACGCGCCTGGAAAGTAGGGTCTTCAGCAATATCGCTACGTAGTAGCTTGATTGCCACAGTGCGAGATAGACGCTTATCGCGACCGAGGTACACCTCAGCCATGCCGCCACGGCCGATCAGTTCAAGCACCTCATAGCGTCCTGCCAAGACTTTAGAGATACGTGCTGTCACAATGCCTCCTGGGCAATAGATATGGAGGGGGCGCCAGCCTCGCGAGAGGCAAACTCTGCAATATTCGAAACACTGTGCGCACTAGCAGGCGGCATGTCACCACCGTCTAACGCGCGTACCGGAACCGCAAAAGCGCTTGCAGCCAGTCCAATTAGAAGTAACACCAAGAACAATACTGCCACGAGAACAATGGCATAGGTACCCGTGGACAAATTCGTGGGATTAGAGCTTTGCAGCAGATCCCACAAGGAATTGGCACCCGGGTTAGATTTAGGCATTCGCGAATGAGGCTTGTTACTAATCGGAGTGCCCTTAGCTGCTGTCTTGGGCTCATGCTGAACCTGAGCCCAGTTCTGCGGCGGGTTCGCGTTCCAGGTGGTGGCGTCGTCGCTAGGCAGAGCAATAATGATGCGGTCTAGACGGCGGGCCAAATCCTGGGCGGTAGTGGGCCGGTCAGAGGGCTTCTTAGATAGCAGTGCGTAAATCAATTCACGCACATTTGCCGGCACCTGCTCAGGTAGCTCAGGAACCGGGTCGTTAACGTGCGCGTAAGCAATATCCACTGCGGTAGCGCCGGTGAACGGACGCACTCCAGCTAGTGCCTCATAAGCGATAACACCCAGCGAGTACAGGTCGCCGGCGGCGGTAGCGGCGGCGCCGGTAGCCTGCTCAGGGGCAAGATACTGGGCGGTACCCATAACCATGCCGGTGGCGGTCATGGGCAGCTGGTTAGCTCCAGAGGAAATACCAAAATCCAGCAGCTTAGCTAGTCCCTCCTGGTTAACCAGGATGTTGGAAGGCTTAACGTCGCGGTGTACCACGCCAGCCTCGTGCACCACCTGCAGGGCGCGGGCGGTTTGGGCTAGCAACGGCAAAATCACGCTGGGGGGTAGGGTGCCCTTCTCAGCGATCAGCTCTGACAGGGGCTTACCCTGCACTAGCTCCATAATGATCCAGCCAGAGCCGTCAGCCTCACCATAGTCAAGCACCATGGCTAGGTTAGGGTGGCGCAGGCCGCGAGCATTTTTAGCTTCGGTGCGTAAACGCTGCAAAAACAGCTCGTCACCAGCTAATTCGGGGCGCATTACTTTGGCGGCTACAACACGTCCAGATCGTAGATCTTGAGCACGCCAAACTTCACCCATGCCGCCCATGGCGATGCGTTCGATCAGGCGGTAGCGGTCCTGAAGTACTAGTCCAGCTTCTGGTTTAATCATTGCTGCGTTGCCTTAAAGACAGTGGCTGCGATAGGGGCAGCTTCACTACCGCCAGTACCCGTGTCAGCGGTCTGATCGCCGCCATCGAGTACGACAGCGATGGCAATGGTTGGAGCCTGTCCGGAAGGACCAGCGTAGCCAATAAACCAGGTGACGGGGCCGCCGTCACTACCGGTTTCAGCCGTACCAGTCTTACCCGCTACATCCATGCCATCAACCTGAGCCAAGGTACCGGTTCCCGAAGCAACCACCTGGACCATCATGGTTTTAAGCTGTCCCGCAACCGTCGAAGAAATGGGGGAGCGTGCCACCTTTGGGCTGGTGGTGGAAATGACCGAAAGCTTGTCGTCCAAAGTACGCTTAACCAGGTAGGGCTGCATCTGGTTACCGTCGTTTGCCACCGTGGCAGCAATCTGGGCCATTTGCAGAGGAGTTACACGTACGGACTGCTGCCCGATACCCGCCATTGCCAATTCAGCTTGTGACTTGACTGGCGGGAAGCTGGAGGGGGTAACCGTCAAGGGGATCGACGACGACGTGTTGAAGCCCCAGGCTTCAGCCTCGCGGGTGAGTTCCTGCTCGCCTACGTTCATAGCTAGCTGAGCGAAGGTGGTGTTGCAGGACTCGGCGAAGGCGTAAGTCAGGGTGACTTTACCGTTACCACAGGACTCACCCGCATAGTTTTGCAACTGGTGGGTGGTGCCCGGAAGGGTGACGGTGTCAGGGGCGTCAACTTGGGAATCAGGGGTGACCTTACCCAGGCGCAGTGCGGCTGAGGCGGTAATTACCTTGAAGGTAGAACCGGGTGGGTACAGGTCACCGCCAATGGTGCGGTTGATCAGCGGGGTGGCGCTGTCAGAGTTGAGCTGCTTCCAGGCGGTATCGGCAGTGGTGCCGTCGTGGCTGGCTAGCAGGTTGGGGTCAAAAGAGGGGGTGGAGACCATTGCCAAAATGGCGCCGGTCTTAGGGTTGAGGGCCACCACAGCCCCCCGCTTGGTGCCCAGGGCCTGGTAGGCAACCTTTTGCAAAATGGGGTTAATGGTTAGCTCAACTGAGCCACCCTGGGGCTGGTCTCCGGTGAACAGGTTCTGGATGCGGCTACGCCACAGCGACGGCGAAGAGCCGTTTAGCACCGTGTTCTCGGCATTCTCAATGCCGGTCATGTTGGAGAAAATAGTGGAGTAGTAGCCGGTCACTGGCGCATACAGCGGGCCGTTAGAGTAAACGCGCTGGTAGCCCAGGGAGTCGGAGGATTTAACTGAGGAGGCCACAGCCGTACCATCAACCATAATGGCTCCGCGCGCCTTACCGTACTCCTGGTAGATAGTGCGCGCGTTACGCGAGTCCTCAGTTAGTGAGCCGTACTGCGAACTAGATTCCCACAGGGCGGGACGCGCAAATCCCTGCAGTGAAGTCAGGGACACAAGCAGGGCCAAAAACATGCCTGTTACAAGCAAAGAAACGTGGCGAATCTGAGGGTTCATTCAAAAGCTCCTCTGATTACTTCCGTGTTTTGGTGGTCTTGGGCCGACGGCGGCTTGGGCCTGCCTGGCTGTACGGGCTGTACTGGTTGTACGGGCTGCTGCACCGGCTGGGCGGCGCGGCGGCCGTGAGAGCGGCTCGGGGTGCCTGCTGGGGCTGGCTGAGCAGCTGGGGCGCCTTGGGGGCCACCCATCGGTATTCCCTGAGGAGCGGTCCCCTGCGGGCCACCAGTCGGCCCTTGCGGGCCGTACGGGCCAGGGCCGCCCTGCGGGCCAGGGCCATAAGGCACCGGGCCTTGGGGGCCGCCTTGCGGGACGCCACCAACCTGGGGTCCGGCGGGGCCGTAGCCAGCAGCGGCGGCGTCGGGAGTACCCGCGCTAGCAGTGGCAGCCTTATCAGCCTCCGCGTTTTCCTGGGCAATCTGGCGCCGCAGCGACTCAGGCAGCTCAGTAGTATCAATGATCTGCGGGGCGCGCACAGTGGGGCGGCGGGCGGCGTCGGAAAGACGCAGCAGCAAAGCCAAAATCACCCAGTTAGCCACCAAAGACGAACCACCGTAAGCCAAGAACGGCATAGTCAAACCGGTTAGCGGAATCAGACGGGTGACGCCACCAACCACCACAAACACCTGTAGGGCCATGGTGAAAGACAGGGCCGTAGCCAGCAGCTTGCCAAAGCCATCACGTAGCGCCACCGCAGTACGCAGGCCGCGTTCAATGAAAATAAGGTACATCAGCAAGATTGCGGTTAGACCGGTCAGGCCCAGCTCCTCACCAAAAGAGGAGGTAATGAAGTCAGAGTTAGCGAAAGTAACCAGGTTGGGGTAGCCCTTACCCCAGCCGGTACCAAACAGGCCGCCAGAAGCCATCCCAAACAGGCCCATAACCAGCTGCCAAGAGCCACCAATCGAGCTGTAGACCTTGTCATCCATGGCAAAGCGCCAAGCGTTAACACGGCCGGTTACGTGGGCCAGGTGCGAGGACAAAACGGGCTCAAACAGCAGCCATAGCAAGGCCAGGCCCACAATGGCCAGGGTGGCGCCAATAATCAGCCAGGAAGGGCGGTTGGTGGCCACATACAGCACCACCACGAACATCCCGAAGATCATTACTGATGTGCCCAGGTCCTTCTGCATCACCAGTACCCCAATGCTGGCTGCCCACACCACCATCATCGGCATCAGGTGACGCCAACGTGGGAAGTGCACACCCAGGATACGCCGGCCAGACAGCGCCAGGTTGTCGCGGTTAGCCACCAGGTAGGAGGCGAAGAAAATCGACAGCAGCACCTTGGTTAGCTCTGCCGGCTGGAAGCTCATACCCAAGCCGGGAATCACAATCCAAATCTGTGAACCGTTGATTTCGTGGCCCAAACCAGGGATGAAAGGCAAAACTAGGCAGACAATACCCAGCCACATGCACCAGGTGTCCCAGCGGCGCAGTTGGCGGTAGTCGCGGATAAAGAACAGCGCCGCGCAGCACAAAATCACACCAATGGAAGTCCAAGCCACCTGCTTGAAACCCACAATGTATTCGGTCTGCTCAAGCTTGCGGTAGGCAATGTCTAGGCGGCTGATCATGGCCAGTCCCAGGCCGTTGAGGGCCACAGCGGTGGGCAGTAGCACCGGGTCGGCGTAGGGGGCGCGCCAACGCACCCACAGATGCACGGCAATAGAAATACCCAGCAGCGAGCCGGCTAACTGCCAGATCGAGGTGGGGGCTGAGCCGGTGCGGTTGAGGATGGTCAGCAAGAAGCCGCCCAGGCCAATGACCAGGGCGATTACTAGTAGCAGAACCTCAGACCAGCGTCCAGAACTCGGTTTAATTAAATTCACCGTTTTGACCCCGCTGTAGGCGTTGTGTCCGAGCTGGTGCCGGGTTTAGGGGGGGCCGGGGAGGAGGCCGAACCTGCAGGCGGCAGGGTGGACGACGACGTCGGCGTGGGGTCGTTCATGTGGGAAGTGACTGTCTTAGAGACATAGTTGCGCGCTGAACTTAGGGATGGCAGCAGCACATTTTCGCTCAGGCGGGCCCGCATCTGCTGGTCCAACTGGCTGGGTTTGGGAGAGGCAACCTTTTCTACGGGTTTGGAAAGCTTAACTGGGCCCAGGGTTTGCGGAATGCCCTGGTAAATGACGATGGAATCGCCACTGATAGTCACGTAGTACTGGTTTTGGGTCCAGCGCCAGGCGATTGCGCCCAAGCCACCTAGCAGGGCCAGGGTCAGCAGCACGGTCAGGATGCGACGCGGCCAACTCCAGCGTTTGGTTACATGCGGGGTGGTGTCAACGAGTTCTTCGTCTTCTTCTTCCTCAGCGGGGAAGTTAGGCAGCAAAGCAGCGGCCTTAGCGGCCGGAGAGTCCGGTTCAGGGGCCGGCGGGGAGGCGACAGTGCGCGGCTGCACCACAGTTTCGGAGGCGGCAGAGCCCACTACCTGCGGTTCAGTTTGCACATTGGTGGAGTCAACGATGTCAAAGATGACGGCGGTGATGTTGTCAGGGCCGCCAGCCTTGCGGGCCAGGGCGATCAGCTCTTCAGCAGCCTCACCCGGGTCTTCCACCTTGTTCAAGATGGATTCAATGGTTTCCTTGCTGACCAGTCCGGATAGACCATCTGAACACAGCAGCCAGCGGTCTCCCACCTTGGCTTCACGGATAGATTCATCCAGCATGACGTCGCCTTGGGCGTCGCCAAGCACACGCAGCAGCACTGAACGCTGGGGGTGGTGTGAGGCTTCCTCGCGGGTTAGCCGGCCGGTTTCAACCAGGTACTCCACGAAAGTGTGGTCGCGGGTGACCTGCTCCAGGTTGCCGTCACGTAGCTGATAGGCGCGCGAGTCACCCACGTGCACCATGGCCAGCTTGTTGCCGCTACGCATAACGGCAATACAGGTGGTGCCCAGGCCCGATAGGGCCGGGTCGGCAGCAGACAGGGCAGCCAGCTCAGCGTGAGTGTCTGCCACGGCCCCACGTAGTAGGGCTAGCAGGTCTTCAGCGCCGTGCGTGTCATTGTCTAGGGGCGCCAGGTGGCTGACGGCAACTGCAGAAGCGATGTCGCCACCAGCAGGGCCACCCATGCCGTCACATAGGACGCATAGGTGCGGGCCGGCATAGCCGGAGTCTTGGTTGGAAGAGCGCACTAAGCCGACATCAGAGCGCGCTGCGTAGTGTAGAGAGATCACGGCCTCAGCTCCAGGGTGGTCTGGCCGATACGGACCGGGGTGTTCATGGGAAGTTGGACGGTGCCGGTGACGGGATTACCCCCTAGCAAAGTGCCATTGGTGGATCCTAGATCCTCCAACCACCAAATACCGTCCTGCGGGAAAATACGGGCGTGACGGCCCGAAGCATAGTCGTCGTCAAGCACTAAGGTGGCCGCAGGGGAGCGGCCAATAATGATTGAACTGGGGGTTAGCGGCACAGTTGAGCCTGCTAGGGGCCCTTCTGTGATTACTAGTCGGGTGGCTCCGCGTTGGCGGCCTTCCACCATGCCGTCTGTCTGGAGGTTACGGGCCATGCGGCGGCGTCGGTCAGTGGTTGACGACGACGCAGCGGTCACCAAGACGTCGCGGCGCAAAATGCGCAGCGAAGCCCAAATAAAGACCCACAGTAAGACCAGGTAGGAAAGCCGTAGGAGAGTGAATGCTAATTCGTTCACCCGGAAACCTCGTCACTACCGTCCCAGAACATAATGGTGGTGTGACCAATGGTGATGGTGTTGCCGTTGACGAGGGTAGCGGCATCCATGCGTACACCCTCAACGAAGGTGCCGTTGGTGGAGCCTAGGTCAGTGGCGACCGTATGTCCTGCGGTTAGGCGAATTTCCAGGTGACGACGGGAAACCCCGGAATCGTCAACGATAATGTCTGACTCACTGCCACGACCAATGATGGTAACGGGGCCGGTGAGCATATAGCGCTGGCCGTTAATGTCCAGGATGGGAGAGGTAATAGTTGGGCGAGTCACGGGTGCCGAAGCGTCCTTACGTGTAAAAGCGTTTACGTGGATAGCGTGCGGATTAAGGGAGGGTTCCGCAGCAAAGCTGATGGCGATTTGGCCAATGAAGGAATAGCCCTGGGTGTGGGCGTGGCGGATGAGCTCTTGGCTCATCTCGGAAGCCAGCACGCTTGAGCCCCAAGCGTTTATCTGGTCAAAGTTGATCGGCGCTAAAGAAACCTGGAACACGTTGGGGGCAACAGTGCGGTCACGTGAGAAGGCCGTGGCCTTCTTATCCATGGTTTCAATTAGCTTGGAGGTGATCTCGATCGTGTCTAAAGGCTGGGCATCTTTGTGAACTAGACGGTTAGCAACAGCTTCTCCGCTTCTTTCGATACGGTCGAACAGCCCCATTTGCCACACCTCCTACAGTATTCAGGCCGGGCTGGCCTATTAAACTTAACGCGCTCTCAACTATCCAGGTTAAACCGGTAGCTCATAAGTCTAGCTACTGGCGTGGCCTTTGTGGACTGTGAGAGTAGTGGTACGTCCAATACAAGGGTCATGATACCGGTTAATGCTGTGATGAATCTGGAAGGACATATCCCCATGTGGCAGAGATCATAGTCTAATTTGCTGCTTTCGATTGGATTTTTAGGGGTGGGTTCGTGCTAATCTTTCAGAGCGCCGCGCGGGTGGCGGAATTGGTAGACGCGCACGGTTCAGGTCCGTGTGATCTAACGATCATGGGGGTTCGAGTCCCCCCTCGCGCACCGGTAAGACCGGGTCAGGAAACTGGCCCGGTTTTTTGTTGCCTCGCCAAGGTTTTTGTTGCCTTACTCGGGCTGTCAGGGCTGGTTTTGCCTGTGTTTGCTTTGTTTTCGACGACGCCGCCAGGGTTTGGCTGATGCTGCCTGGCCCTGTTGGGGCGCAACGTGAAAGCGTGAGGGGCGGGCGACGTCGTCGTTGAAATTAGCGTGATTTACGCTGCAATGCCCACATAATTACCAGCGCTAAGCCCACGCCCAGGCAGGCCCCAATGCCGTTTTGAAAGACATTGTCTATCAGGGCGCGCCGGTGCAGGGCGGGGAAAAGCCACTGGATGGTTTCGGCTAGGGCGCCTAGGGTGAAGCCGCCTAAACACCACTTCCAGGGGCTGACTTTGGGCCAGCCGCCCATCACCAGGCAGCCCAGGGGTAGCAGCATAATCAGGTTCAAAATCACGTCTTTGCCGATCGCGTTTAGGAACCAGGGGCCCACATTTTCCTTTAGTTCAGCCACTTGTGCGCCGCTGGGCCAGGTTACGGCCACAATCACTGCTAGCAGCATGGGTGGGGTTAAAAATCGGGCCAGGCGCGACATGACGCCTTGCTCGTTCCAGGTTAGACGGCTGGGTAGGGTGGTTTTTAACCGAGTGGAAGTAGATTTTTTGTTATCAATTTGCAATGCTTGCGCGGCGTTTTGCGCGCTCGCAGGGGCGTCTTGGGCGCTCATAGAGGGGTTTGGGGAGGTGCCGGGGGAGGCTTCTGGGGCGCCTGGGGAGGCAAATTTAGAGGACGAGAGGGGAGATTGGGACATATAGGCAGTCTAGAGGTTGAGTATTAATACTCACGGGTGGTGGGCGCGTGATTTGTAATTTCACGTTTTCGGGCCAGTGTGTGGCTGCCGGGCACGTTTAGGCTTGCCCGGCCTGCGTGCCGGCGGCAGCCCTGTGGTCGGCCTGCTCTGCCGCGTAGCCGCGCCTGCGCAGCCTACTGTGGCCCGGCACCAGAGCTCCGGCCCGGCACCAGAGCTCCGGCCCGGCACCGGAGCCCCGGCCTGGCACCGGAGCCCCGGCCTGGCACCAGAGCTCCGGCCCGGTACCAGAGCTCCGGCCCGGCACCTTAGCACTAGGGGCGGTGTCGGTTAGCCTGTAAGGGTGATGCACGCGATCTCGCAGATTCTTAGCCAGGCCCCGATTTTGACAGTGTTCCTGGTAATCGGTTTGGGAACGGCGGTTGGACAAATTCCTTTCGGGCCCATCCGCTTTGGGGCGGCTGGCGCCCTATTTGCGGGCCTGGCCCTGTCGGCAATAGTTCCTGGCCTGGGCCATGACCTGACCTTGCTGCGTGCCCTGGGCTTGGGGCTGTTTTGCTACACGGTTGGTATTGCCGCCGGTAACACCTTTTTCAGGGATCTGCGCCGCCAACTGCCGCTGATGGTGCTGTGCGTAGTGGGCCTGGTTTTAGCCGGGGTTGCGGGGGCTGGCTACTGCCGTCTGGTGGGGGTTTCGAGTGCCTACGACGCCGGTGCTTTCGCAGGTGCATTAACCTCGCCGGTGCTGGACTCGGCAATTGAGGCGGCAGGTAATCAAGACCCGGCGGTGGGTTATGCGTTGAGCTACCCGGTGGGTGTGGCCGTAGCGATCATTATGGTGGCACTGGTGGTGCGCCGTAACTGGCCAGCACTCAAAGACCCACGCCCAGCCAGCGCGGATGGGATTGTGGCCACCAGTGTGGAGGTTAAACAGCGCATTGATTTAGCTACCCTGCCGGAGTTTCAAAGTGCCCAGTTCCGCTTGTCCTATTTAGAACGCAAAGGCCAAACCCGCGTAATTAACCCCACTGAAGAGCTACTGCCCGGTGACCGCGTGGTAGTGGTGGGCACGCCGTCGTCGTTAAGCGCCGCAGTTGAGATGCTGGGAAGCAGCCTGGACTACTGCCTGGCCCACGACCGTTCCCGCGTGGATTACCGGCGCCTGACAGTGTCTTCTACCGCCGTGGCCGGGCGTACCATTGGCGAGCTGGACTTCCCTGGGCGTTTTAACGGGGTGATCACCCGGGTGCGGCGCGGCGACCTGGACCTGCTGGCCAACCCCGAAATGGTGCTGGAACTAGGTGACCGGGTCATGGCGGTGGTGCCCAGCGAAAAGCTGGAAGAGGCGGCTAACTGGTTTGGTGACTCTGAGCGGCGCGTAGCCCAAATCGACGCCTTCACCGTGGGCTTAGGTATGGCCCTAGGCGTGCTGGTGGGGCTGATCGAGGTGCCACTGCCGGGCGGAATCACCCTGAAGCTAGGTGTGGCCGCAGGTCCGCTGGTGGTGGGCATGGTGTTGGGCTGGGTGGGGCGCACCGGCCCCTTCATTTGGGGCCTGCCACACGCCGCCAACTCAACTATTCGTCAGTTGGGTTTGCTGCTGTTCCTGGCGGCAATTGGGCTTGACTCAGGCCAGGCATTTGCGGCCGCCGCTTTTTCAGCCACCGGCGTGAAGGTGGGGGTACTGGCAGCCCTGATTGTGGCTATCAGCGGCGGCGTGGTGTTGGCTGGTGGGCGAGTGTTTGGCTATAGCGCCCAGCGCAGCGCCGGCGGTTTGGCTGGTTTGGTGGGGCAGCCGGCTATTTTGGCTTTCGCTCTGTCTAAGGCCGACGACGAACGCATCGAAGCTGGTTACGCCACCTTGTTCGCTTTGGCCATTATCGTCAAAATCGTGATGGTGCAGGTGCTGGTAGCGCTCTAGGCGCCCAAGCGGGCCGCGCAAGCGCGGGAGCGTGCCCCAGGGCCGCGCACAGCGCCGGGCGGCGAGGCCATGTACCGCATCCGCGCAAGCGCAAGCACGCGGCAAAGCGCGGGAGTTTTACTTGGTGGCCGACAATAGATCTTGCTCTACCCGGTCGGGCTCGCTAAAGGGCTCATCGCCTGCCGTCAAAAACACGCTTAGCCAGCGTGAACGCGGGTCAGAGTCAATCAGGACGCACTTGGCAAACAGGGTTAGCGGCACTGCCAGGATCGAGCCCAGGCCACCAATAACCATGGTCCAAAAAGCCAGTGACAAGAACGAAGTGGTGGTGTTCAGCCCCACCGCGTCGCCAGTGAACTTAGGCTGTACCAGGGACTGAATTACAAAATTAAGCAGCGAGTAGGCCACAATCACCCACAGTGCAGTCCACGGCCCATCAGCCACCAGCGCCAACAGGGCCGGGGGGATAACCCCCAAAACAAAACCAATGTTGGGCACATAGTTAGTGATAAAAGACAGCACACCCCAGGTAATAGCCAGGGGCACACCCAAAATCCACAACGCAATCACGTCAAAGACGGCAACAAGCAAACCGAAAATAGTCGAAACCATCCAGTAAGAGCGCACGGCCCGGCAAAAGTGAGCGACGGCGTCGTAAATACCGGGCTTAAGCACCCGCAAAGAGCGAGCCCGCACCGCCACCGAAGAGGTGTCGAAAGCCAAGAAAAACACAGTCAGCAGCATCAGCAGCATCAGCGAACCAGTGGAAGTGACTGAGTCAACCACTGACTGGGCCAAGTTAAGCAGCTTAGAGCTGTCAAAAGCGCGCGCCTGCTGCAGCAGCCAATCTTCATCCACCCCGAAACGTTTCACGCTGCGCATCGCCTGATCAAAAAGCCCCGTGAACTTAGAGGCGTAATCAGGCAAAATCATGGCGAACCGGCTGATGGCCACCCCCATAGCCACCACCATGGCGGCAATAAACACATAAATCGCAAGGATGCCGGTGGTGGCCGCAAGCCAACGCGGCAGGCCCTTTTTTACCAGCCACTGCACGCCTGGGCGCACCGTGATCACCAGGGTTAAGGACAAAAACACTGGGCCCACAATTGAGCGAATAAAGTACAGTCCCAAGGTTGCCGCAGTGGCCATGGTCAACACAGTTAAAACCACTTCGCCCTGTGTACGCGTGTCACCGGTGCGGGTCACTTTCGGGCGTAGCTTCGCTATGGCAGCCTGCGAGCGGTTAGCGGCAGCTAGTTGCGATTTGCGGGTTTGCATTGCTAGTGATCGCTTGGACATGTGTTTATCCAATCATGACCAAGCCCGCCCATGCATTATGGCATTGAGCGTGTGGGCACTTGCATTGCGTTCGCGGGCACTATGGTGTTGCCCATGCTGGCACTATGGCGTTGCGCTCGCGGGTACTTGTGCCTGCAAAAAAGCGTCGACGACGTCGTAGTAATCCTGCGGGTTAGCGCGCCTAACCTGGTGGCCAGCCCCAGGCATAACCTGGCCGCAAATATGGGGGTTTTGCTCCATAAGCTGCGCCAACAGCTGCGCCCCCACCCGCGCCTCGCCGCGCCGATCGCCGGTAAGCAGCAAGGTGGGCAGGCTAATGGACTCCATGAGCTGGGTAAATTCCACCTCGGGCGCCACCACGCCAGTGCCTAGCAGGGACTGATCCAGCTGCTGCGAGGCCCACAGGGACGGCAAAGCCTCCTGGGCACTGGGCTGACCGGGCGTGCCCGCGTTTTCCAGCAAGGCCACCAGTGAGGCGGGCAGATCCACCAGGGTGCGATTGACATGGTTAGCCCGGGCCTGGCCTCGTCGCAGCAGCTCAGAGTGGCTGCGGGTGCCGTAGCGGGCCGGGTCCTCAAGCACCAGAGCGCTAACCAGGTCTGGGCGCTGGGCGGCCACCACGGCGGCTGTGGCCGCGCCCATCGAGTGCCCAATCAAGATCGGTTTAGGGCCTGCTGTAGGGGCAGGGGTGGCCTGTAGGTACTCAAGCACCTCGACGACGTCGTCGACCAACTGCTGCCCGGCACGTAACAGCTGCTGGGGCTGCCACCTGGGGGAAAGGCCGTGACCGCGCGCGTCCAGGGCAATAACCCGCCAACCGCGCTGCGACCAGTGCGCGATAGAGGGCCAGTTAGCCGCCGCCGAGGAAGTAATTCCGTGCAGTAAAACCAGTTGGGGGGCATTCGCAGGACCAGCTTGGATAGAGGTAAGCACCCACTAATTATTTCTGAAATAGACTTAAGACATGAGTGAATTGGAACCCGGTGTTGCTAAACCGCGCATGAACGTGGAGTCATTTAACCTTGACCACCGCCTAGTCAGCGCCCCCTACGTGCGCGTAGCCGACCGTAAACGCCTACCTGGCGGCGATGAGCTAGTCAAATACGATGTTCGCTTTACCCAACCCAACCAGGCACACCTAGAAATGCCGGCTGTGCACTCAATTGAGCACCTCACCGCCGAGCTGATGCGTAATCACACCGACAAGCTGATCGACTTCTCACCCATGGGCTGCCAAACCGGCTTCTATGCGCTCACCCTAGGTCTAGAGCCGCCACAGTTCATGCAGATCCTGGAGGCCACTTTCCACGACATCCTGGCTGCTGAGCAGGTTCCGGCAGCTAATGAAGTTCAGTGTGGTTGGGGCGCCAACCACTCGCTAGAGGCCGCCCAACAGGCGGTAAGTCAATTCTTGGCGCAGCGCGCAGTGTGGGGGCAGGTCATGGCCCAGGCAGCGGATGAACCTGAGGCTGTGGGTGAACCTGAGGCGCCGGCAGATGAACCCCAAGCACAGGCAAGTGAAGCCCAGGCACAAGCAAGTGAAGCCCAAGCGCCGGTGAGTGAAGCCCAAGCTGCGGCAACCGAGCCCGCCAACTGAAACCAGGAAAGGTCAGAGCTGTGAAAACTTGTAATTTCAACACTGCGCCGATCATTCAGGTGGCCATGGATGAGGAACTAGCCCCCTTCCTGGCAGCAACCGAGCCCGCCAAAATCGACCAGGTGGGCATGGAACAGCTACAGCTAGGCCACGCGGCAGTCTACGCGCGTGTGCTAAGCCCGGCAGCCAGCGCTGCTGAAAGCTCTGCTGAGGCGGCGGGCGCTGAAAGCTCTGCTGAGGCGGCGGGCGCTGAAAGCTCTGCTGAGGTGGCGGGCGCTGAAAGCGCGCCAAGCCAGACCCCGGACGTAGAAGGCTACCCGGTGCTGCTGGTGCGCTCCAAGATCGGCGGCACTAACGCCGCAGCCGCCCTCACCAGCGTAATCAGCCTAGTTTCCAAGCAGCCCCGGCTAGTTGTCAGCGCCGGCACCGCAGGTGGCCTCAAATCCGGTATCGCCGTGGGTGACGTTTGCATCTCCACCACCCTGGCCTACACCGACGCCGACGCCACCGCTTTTGGTTACGTACGTGGCCAGCTGCCGGGTATGCCCGCCACTTACTCCAGCGACGACGTCGCCCGCGACATGGCCCTAGCAGCCAGCCCGGCCCTCAACGCGGCCACCCCCACCAGTGCGAATGCCAAAATCTACAGCGGCCAAATGCTGGCCGGCAACAGTTTTGTCACCGCCGCAAATGTGGGCGATACCCGCACAGCCTTCCCTGAGGCCATCAGCACCGACATGGAATCCACCCCGCTAGCGCAGGTGTGTGAAGCCTACTCGCTACCATTTATTGCCGTGCGAGGCGTCTCTGACCTGTGTGGACCCGAGGCTGGTGAAGACTTCCACATTGGGGTTGACGAAGCCGCCGCGCGTAGCGCCGCAGTAGTAACCCAGCTGGTGCGTAGCTACCTAAAGTAGAGGCCACATCCCAGTAAAGCTTTAATACTTGATTAAACAAGTTAAAAGCTTCATCAAAATCGCCTTGTTCACGGGCCTGCTCGCCTTGGCGTACTAGCTGTGGGGCGAGTCGAAAAGACTCGCCCCACACCCGCAGAATTAGGCGGTTTTACACCAGTTTTTTGGCTCCTGGAGAATTGCCTAAAGGTTTAGGTATTAACCTATTTAGGAATTGATTAAGGTGCTGGCCTTTAACCTAGGGCGTTAAAGGCCAGCTTTAACCAAGTAAACCTAGTTGGCGATTTCGCAGGCCTGGTAAATGTTAGTTAGCATCGCCAGGCGCTGCTCCAAGCTAGCCTGCTTGGGTACGCATACCTTAGCCCCCAGATAGTGGCAGCCCTGGTTTAGGGCCAAGTGAGCGCAACGCTTGATTTCCGCCTCACTCATCAGCGACGTCGGCTCATCCACCTGGGCCGGCAGGTGACCATCAATCCAGCCATAGCCATACTGGGTTTCTTCCGCTCCAGCGCCAGAGAACAGCAAGCCATCCAAAACCCCGCTCTCACCGGCTGCAAGCACATGCTGGTAGGCGGTTTCAGCCTGACGCCCCTCCACCACAGAGCGGCCCCAGTTAATGTGCAAACCAATACCGAACTGGCTGACCACCTCAATCTCAGTTTCCAGCGAGAGGAAACCCTTTTCAGGTTTGCGCTGCTCAATGAACTTATCGCAGTGCTCAATCACCAGTTTGGCGCCAAACCAGTCCCAACCCAGCAGCTGCTCAAGCGAACGCTTAAAAGCATCGCCATCAGCCAAACCAGTAGGAGCCGAGTGTAGCTGCACCCGCGCCACCAGGGCGCGGTCAGAAAGCTCACATAGCTGACTCAAGTCGCGGTGCAGTAAGCGGGTGAACTCCAAAGCAGCCTGACGGCCGGCGTCGTCGGGAGAAGCTAAACCAAAGTTAGCCTCTTTCAAAACGTGCTGCATTGTGCCCGGAATGGCGGTAATAGTGTTGAAATTCCAGTGCTTGGCCAGGCGGCTAGCCAGCAGCGGGGCCTGCGTAGCCAACTGTCCGGGGTAAGGAATCTCCACGCCGCTAACCCAAGGCTGGGTGGCTAGCAGCTGATAGTAGTCAGCCTCCAGCTCCGGGGCGGGAAGTGAAGCATAAGCTCCAAGAACAAAAGGGGTAGCCATCTTTAGCCTTCCTTAATGAGCTCGTCGTTGCCGTCTTCAGGACGCACATACTGGGGGTCAACCAGCTTCTGTAGCAGACGGGGAATGTTAGCGCCGATAGAAATCATAACCACAGCGGCAAAACCGAAGGACAAGATTGCCAGCGCAAAACCAAACTTGGATGCAATAGCTGCGCCCAGCACCGGGCCAACCGCGCCACCCAAGGCACCCACGTTGTAGCAGAAGCCCAGGCCAGCGGCGCATACCAAACTTGTCGCCGGCAACCAATACACCTGGAACGAGGACGGCACAGTCACCGATGTGGCCGGGGAAAAGACGCCCTACCACGTCTCCGAGCGCGGCGACGTCACTATCAACGACAGTGGCGAGGAAGCCCCCGGCGGCAACGTGTTCCTGGCAGACGGCGAAGACCCCCACCAGAGCCTGTTGACCGCGCGCACCTGCTTCCTGCAGATGATTTACTCTGACGACGACGGCGCCACCTGGTCCGCTCCTGTCAACCTCAACCAGGATGTGAAGGAAGAGTGGATGTCCTTCTGCGGCACCTCCCCGGGCACGGGCGTGCAGCTGCGCAGTGGGCGGTTGGTTGTGCCCATCTACTACAACGGCGAGCACAAGCGGCACTTCTCAGCCGCCGTCGTCTACTCCGACGACGGGGGCACCACCTGGAAGCGCGGTAAATCCCCTAATGACGGGCGCATTTTTGAGGGCCGCCAGATCGATTCGCGCACCTTGGATACGGAGGCTGGCGCCACTCACGAAGCTACCTTGATTGAGCGCGCCGACGGCTCCCTGCTGATGCTTATGCGCAACCAGCACCCCAGCGGGAAGGTGGCCGCAGCAGTCAGCACCGACGGCGGCGAAACCTGGGGTGAGGTGTACTTTGCCCAGGAAATCACCGAGATTTTCTGCCAGCCCAACGCGGTGCCGTGGCCCAGCGAGGAGCGCCCTGAACGGGTGGTGTTCGCCAACGCCTCACAGATGCGTCCCTACCGAGGCCGGGGCTTGCTACGTCTATCGGAGGACGGGGGACGTACCTGGATTGCTTCGCGTACCTTCAACCCTGCCCACTATGTCTACCAGTGCATGACTATCCTGCCTGACGGCACGCTGGGCCTACTGTGGGAGCGCGAGATGCAGGGGCTGTACTTCACGCGCATCCCGCTGGAATGGATTGAGGCCGCCAAGTAGTAGCGAAGGTAGCAGTCAGAGCTGCAAGTAAGTGGGTGGCTACCGTAATTGGTAACCACCCACTTAACTTGGGTGCAGCAGTGTGGCCCGATGGCGTGGCCTAGCTAGTTGTACGGGCCGAGTGGCTGAAACTATGTATTTATTTAAATTTGCTCTTGCAACCTTGGCGGGGGGGGGGGTAGTCTTAAAAGCAATTCGGAAGGGGTAATTCGATGAAGAAATTGTCGATGTTTATGGCCATGGTTATGTGTGCTACGTTAGCGTTGTCTGGCTGTGGTAATAGCGTGTCGGATGATAGGGCTGAGGCTTACGCTTCACTTTCGTCTATGACAAGTTTGGATGAGGATCAAGCTGCTAAGTATAAAGAAAAATTAACCTCTGCTCCTGATTCAGCTGCTATTAAGAGTGTTCTTGCCGAAGCTAAATCCACTAACGACAGAGAACATGCGCGTAAGGTTGAGGCAGACGCTAAGGAGGCAGCTGACAGCAAGATTATTAAGAAGGTTGAAGCTGCTCTCGTTGGACGCAAAATGGTTGGCGGTCCTACATGTCCCAATATGACTTTGGTGTTTAATGCCGATAAAACTTGGAGTCTCAGTAGCTCTAATGAGAAGGATTTCTGCGATGGAAGCGGACACTTTTGGACTTCACCGAAGATATATCCGTATTGGAGTATCTGGGTAGATAGTGAAAATGTAGTGTTTATGGAATTTTCTGGTAGCAAAGAACCTGAAGCTGGCGTGTCGAGGGAGAAATATCAATTGACGCTAAATGGTGATGGTACTGTTTCTCTAAGTAAGGGTAAGGCTTTTATGGGTGACGATAACGGTGAGAAACTATTTACCACCACCAAGTAGGTTGGCTTAAAGTAACTTGCTTGTAGGTGTGGGGACGTCAAGTTTTGGCGTCCCCACACTTTTTAGTACGCGGTGGCCGTTAACCGCTGCTTGATGATGGTGTGTGTGAATGTTTAACTATGTTAGATGTAGTTTGTGTATTTAGTGGAGGTTTTGTTTAAGTAATTAGGTTTTAGATTCAGTTAGATGTTGAGGTTTTTGTGTCAATTTGCAGGGTTTGGCTCTTGCAACCTTGGCGTGGGGGGGGGGTAGCCTTAAAGGCGATTCGGAAGGGGTAATTCGATGAAGAAATTGTCGTTTGCAATGTCTGCTATGGCCTGCGCTGCGTTAGTGCTGTCTGGTTGTGGTAATAGTGTTTCGGATGATAGGGCTGAGGCTTATGCTTCGCTTTCATCTATGACTAGTTTGAGTACGTCGCGGGCGCAGGAATATAAACAGAGGCTAACAGTGGCCCCTGATTCTGCTGCTATTAAGAGTGTTCTTGCTGAAGCTAAAGCCGCTAATGAGAAAAGCCAGGCAAACAACGCTGCTGCTGCTGCTGAGCAGGCTGCTGACGATAAAATTATTAAGCAAACTGAAGCTGCTATTACTGGGGTTAAATTAGTTGGCCTTAGTGATGAGTGTGAAGGAGTAACTCTCACACTTAAGGCAGACAAAACCTGGGATATCACCAAACAAGGTGATGGTTGCATTAAACCTCAAGGGAAATATTGGGGCATTGCGTCAGGCCCGGAATTGGTCTTCACTGATGATAAAGATGACCTTTATGGGTCGCTTGCAGAAAAATACCCATTGACGATAAACGGTGATGGTACGGTTATTATTCAGGGCTCCAACCCTAATAAGTTCACCATCACTAAGTAGGTTTGCTTTTATAAGCTAACTTGTTGAGGTGGGGGGTATCAAAATTTGGTGCCCCGCACCTTTCGTTATCTGACGGTCAGGCTGGATTCTAGCGGTGGTTGCAATACGGTCTGATTGATCGGAGTGTGTTGTGGCTAATTTAGGGCGTGTTTATGGCTGGGTAATACCCTTCCCATATATCGCTCATATGCGTGCAGAGCGAAGGCTTAAACGCCCGGAAAAACGTAAGTGTGATGACCCGCGTTTGTGGGCTGTTATCTGGGACAAGCTCACTGCTAGGTGGAGTCCGGAGCAGATTTGTGTCTATTTACGTCGGTGTTTCCCGGATAATCAGAGTATGAACCCGTGTGTGGAGACGATTTATCAGTCCATCTTCATCCAGGCTAAAGGGGCGTTGCGTAAAGAGTTGCTTCTCTTATGCGTCAAGGGCGTACTCGTAGGCGCCCGGCTGTATATAGCCGTCAGGTGAGGCCTCGGTTTAAAGATCCTATGGTGATGATCAGTCAGCGGCCTGCTAGCGTTGAGGATCGGGCGGTTCCTGGGCATTGGGAAGGTGATTTGATTATTGGGGCTAAAGGACGTTCTGCTGTTGGGACACTTGTGGAGCGTTCTACGCGCTATACGTTGTTGCTTTATTTGCCTAATGGTCATAGCGCTGCTGAAGTTCAAGACGCGGTTATTGCCAAGCTTGCGGGTTTGCCTGATTCTTTGCGGTTGTCGTTGACTTGGGATCAGGGTAGTGAGTTGGCTCAGCATCGTAAGATTGCTTCACGGTTGGGGCTTGAGGTGTATTTTTGTGATCCGCATTCGCCTTGGCAGCGTGGTACTAATGAGAACACGAATGGGTTGTTGCGTCAGTATTTGCCTAAGGGGACTGATTTGTCGGTTTGGTCTGAGGGGGAGCTTGATGTGATTGCTGGTGAGCTTAATGATCGGCCGCGTAAGACGTTAGGCTGGGATACGCCTCGGGAGCGTTTTGGTGTGTTGTTGGCAGCGTGAAGGGTGTTGCGACCACCCCTAGAATCTGGCTTGCGGTCTTGGTGCGGGGGGGGGGTAGCCTTAAAGGCGATTTGGAAGGGGTAGTTCGATGAAGAAATTGTCGATGGTAATGTCGGTTATGGCGTGCGCTGCGTTAGTGTTGTCTGGTTGTGGTAATAGTGTTTCGGATGATAGGGCGCAGGCTTACGCCTCGCTTTCATCTATGACCAACCTGGAACAAGATGAGGCTCAGGAATATAAGCAACGATTGACTACAGCCCCTGATTCGGCCGCAATTAAGAGCATTCTTGCTGAAGCTAAAACCACTAATGAACAAAATCGGGCTGATGCAGATGCTGCTGCTGCCAAGAAGGCAGCTGACGACAAAATTGCCAAGAAAACCGAGGCAGCTCTCTCGGGTGTGACTTTGGTAGGGCTGAGCGATGAGTGTAAAGGAATAACCCTCACGCTCAAGGTAGATAAAACTTGGGATATTGAAATCAACAGGACTCCCAATAATTGCATAGGGGAACCTAAAGGTAAAAACTGGAAAATCGTAGTGAATGATCAACACGAGGGTAAGCCAGTGTTGCGTTTCAGTGAGGATGCCATAGCGTATGTGGTGACGCTTAATGGCGATGGCACGGTTTCTCTCGAAAACTCAGGCGTATACAAGTTTACTATTTCAAAGTAGTTTGCTTGAGGTGCGGGGACGTCAAGTTTGACGTCCCCACACTTTTAGTACTTTATACTCAATTAACCATTGCTTGACGATAGCATGTTTTAATGTTTAGATATGTTAGATATAGTTTGTGTATTTAGTGGAGGTTTTGTTTAAGTAATTAGGCTTTCGATTCAGTTAGATGTTGAAGTTTTTGTGTCAATTTGCAGGGTTTGGCTCTTGCAACCTTGGCGTGGGGGGGGGGTAGTCTTAAAGGCGATTCGGAAGGGGTAATTCGATGAAAAAGTTGACGATTGCAGTGTCCACTATGGCATGTGCTGCGTTAGTGTTGTCTGGCTGTGGTAATAGTGTGTCGGATGACAGGGCGCAGGCTTACGCTTCACTTTCGTCTATGACTAGTTTAAGCTCCTCACAAGCTCAAGAGTATAAACAGAGGCTGACGGTGGCCCCTGATTCTGCTGCTATTAAGAGTGTTCTCGCTGAGGCTAAAGCTTTTAATGAGAAAAGGCGGGCAGATGACGCTACTGCTGCTGCTAAAGAGGCAGCCGATGGCAAGATTATTAAGAAGACTGAAGCTGCTCTGTCTGGAACAAAATTAGTTGGTCTTAGTGATGAGTGTAAGGGGATTACTATAGCCCTTAATGCTGATAAGACTGTGGAAGCCGAGATTAATGTAAGTTCAAATAATTGCATTGATCCTAACGGGAAAAATTGGGAAATCACTGTGGAAGACTGGTCGGGGAGTAAGCCAGTATTGCGTTTCAGTAGTAATCCGTCACCGTATATCGTTACGCTAAACGGTGATGGTACGGTTTCTCTTGAAAACTCGGGTGTCTATAAGTTCACTATTACTAAGTAGAGCTACTTCTATAGAGTGACTTTTCAAAAGTGTTGGGTGTTAAATATTTGACGCCCAACACTTTTGCTTTGGACAAAATGGTGTTTTTGCGTATCTGATTCAGTCAACGGGCTTCGGCTTCTATGGTGAGCTTGTTGAGTATCTGATTCTGTGTGCTGGCTGTCTGGTCGTCTAGGTGTAGGCGTATCACTGGGTGTTACGTATGGTCTACTAGGCGCTGCGTTAGTTGGTTGGAGGGTGGAATCTGAAGATTTTCTTCAAGCTTGCTCTTGCAAGCTTGGCGTGGGGGGGGGGTAGCCTTAAAGGCGATTCGAAAGGGGTAATTCGATGAAGAAATTGTCGATTGCAATGTCTGCTATGGCCTGCGCTGCGTTAGTGCTGTCTGGCTGTGGTAATAGTGTTTCGGATGACAGGGCGCAGGCTTACGCCTCGCTTTCATCTATGACCAGTTTGAGCTCAGAAAAAGCTCAGGAGTACAAGCAGAAACTGACAGTGGCCCCTGATTCAGCGGCCATCAAAAGTATCCTTACCGAAGCTAAAGCCGCTAACGATAAAGAGGTATCTGAAAAAATGGCTGCAGGAAAGGAGCTTAAAGATACTGAGGCCACTATTACTGGAGCTAAACTAGTTGGTACCACTGGTCATTGCGCTAATGTGACCTTAGTGTTTAATGCTAACAAAACTTGGCAGATTATTGGTCAGGATCCCGAGGATCCATGTATTTCGCACGACTACGAATACTGGGGTATTGATCGATATGACTACGATAGCAGTGAGGTATACCTTATCTTTGGCGATAGTAAGAAAACTGATTTTAAAATCAGTGATAGCCGTGTCGCTTACCGGATATCCGTAAATGGTGATGGTACGGTTAGTATTTATTCTGGCAATGATCTTATTGATAGGTTTACTATCACTAAGTAGGTTAGCGTAAAGCAGTTTGCCTGCTTGTGGATGCGGGGGCACCAGGTTTACCGGTGTCCCCGCATCTTTTTATTGGCCTACAAGTGATTTAGCTATCTTTCCAGAAGCAAGGGTCAAAATGAGTAGCAGTATAGGGGGGATAACAAAATCTACATAATGCGAAAACATCCAATCAACAAGCTTATCCTTGTCTCCGATTTTTAAAAAGCCATTAAAAACATTGCTATGCATGAGTGCAGAGTATATAGATATGGCTAGCATTAGTGTGGCCCTGTGTAAAGAAACTGCTGCGTATTTTTGTAAGTGGTTGACACCCATGTTTTTGGTGTTCGGATGGCCTAAAAACGCGATCGGTAGCGAAGCGAACGCGCTCATAGCGTAGAGTTCAGCGAAACGGAGAAATATCATTACCTGAATAACTACCAGAGCTATTATCACGATCAAGTAAGGGATCAGTAGCATCATGATCATGCCAGCCTGATCACCAGCGTCCAGGTCGCTAACTAACGGAATAATTTTATCATTTAATGTTTTTAGGTCTGCGTCTGAGCTGAAGTCTGTTTTAGTTTTGCCGATACCAATAATTATTTTTTGAGGATACCTCGTTGAATGCGTTTAAAAACATTGTTGAGTTTTGTGCAGCAATCACTAGCAATGCAGGCTTAAACATTGTTGCAGCAATAATTTTTACTCCCATCTGGTGGTCACCCTCCATATGGGTAGCGTTACGTGCAAGCTCAAGTATCAAAATAATAGAAATAATCACCGCTGAAATCGGTAGCTCTGCTGTAGTATACAGGTTAGTAATAAAGTTGTATGCCGTAGTATTAAACTCATTTATGCTTGTTGATAACTGGGTGTCATCAATGGGAAATTTTGTAATTTGCCGTAGCATTGAGCGGATCATTGATTTCATGGTTTTTCACGCTCCTTTTAGTGGCCACAACACTCGGAGTTAAACTAGGACTAGTTTTAACAGTGGGCGTAGTGCTAGAGGTAGCTGTTACAGTAGGAGTCACCACAGGGGACGGGGTCTGGGTTGGGCGCATGGCAACCGTAGCCAGCGCTAACACGACTAGGATTTGAATAACCCCCCAACAGGATCACAGCTCCCATCGGGGCAGGACGATGTAACCAGTCAGGTGCTTTAACAGCTACCCCAGATGTGCCTTGAACCTGGGGATGGAGCTTGGGTTGGGGTATGACCTGAGCTTGAGGCTCAAATGCGGCCTGAGGCTTAGCCTGTTGTACTACAGACTGAGGAGTGGTCTGAGGTGCAGGCTGCTGCAGGGTCATAGGATTTTGGTCAATGGCCGGATTAACAGTTAACCAAGGATTGACCGCTGCTACCTGTTCACTTGGGGGCGGATCAGGAGAAAAAACTTCATCAATCTCAGGTTCGCTATCGCGGCGTCCTAACCCGGGCATAAGCAGGAGAACATTATGAGCACTAAAACAACACGGGTACAGGCCATGGCAGCGTCAGCTGGGGCGTCCATAGAGCCAGTTCTATGAAATTTTTAGGGCTTCTATGAAGTCAAAATAGGGTTCTATAAAGTAAAAATGCCTAAAAAACGGCTTCTATGACATAGAAACAGGGGTCTATGACATAGAAATGGCTCTCTATGAAATAGGAATGAGCCTATGAATCAGGCGCGAAGTGAGCTGCGTGAACTTGTGGAGCGGGGCCTGGCCATTGCCACTGGCCAGCGCCGCTGGGTGCGCTACCAGCTCGCACAAAATCACCAGCGTTAGCAACGCCAGCGCTACTAGCAGCGCCAAAGTCGGCAACAAACTAGCGTTAGCAACGCCAGCGCTACTAGCAGCGCCAAAGCCGGCAACAAACTAGCGCTAGCAGCACTAGCACTAAAAACTCACGCCTGCCGATCAGGGTAGCACCCAGGGCAGGCGTGAGACTATGTGGCTTAAAGGCCGAGGCAACTAACTACATGTAACTATAACTACATGTAACTACTTGCCAGACTTAGCGGCTTGAGCCAAAACCGTGGCGCGAACCGTAGCCGCATCCACATAACCAGGCATGACGGCGTCGCCAATAAAAGCAAAAGGCGTGCCAGTAATACCCACGTTATAGGCGTCCTGACGCGATTTCTTAACCGCATCAACATTAGCCTGAGAGTTCATGTCAGTCTTGAACTTAGCCAGGTCAGGCACGCCCGCCTGCTTAGCCAAAGCCACCAGCGACTCCTCAGTGTAGGTGGGGTGATCGCCATCCTTCGCACTGGCATAAGCTGCCCGCTCAAACTCCCAGAACTTACCCTGGGCTGCTGCCGCCAAACCAGCCTGGGCCGCCAGTGGGGAAGTGGGGCTGATCTGCGCCAAGTCATGCCACTCGATACGCAAAGTACCGTTATCGATCAAATCCTGCAGCTGCGGCTGTACCTGCTTAGCGAACTGCGTGCAGTACGGGCAGGCAAAATCGGAGAACAGCACCATGGTCACCTTCGCGTCCGGGCGCCCCAAAGCACGCGGGTCGTCGCTCTGGCGGCGGGCGGCATTGGCGATCACCTGCTTGGCGGCCTCCTGGGTGGGTTCACTTAGCGCCTGGGGGGCCTGGTTAGTGCCGACGTCGCTCTTAGCGGCGCCAGCCTGGGTGCCCGTGGTGGCGGTGGCCTGAGCTGGGCCGGTGGCGGCCTCCTTATCGCCCCCCACTGCCCACAGCGTCACCAAGGCGCCCAGCAGCAGCGCGATCACCACACACAGCACCACGATTAGCTGCTTCGCCCGCATCAGCTGCTTTTCCAGCTCAGCGGCAGTTTTGCTGCCGGTAGTTTTAATCTCCGACGTCGTAGCTGTAGGTTCACTCACTTAGCGGTCTCCTTCTCCTGGGCCTCAACCTCGTCACGTGCCGCAATGAATGCACTCACGCAAGCACGCACATCGGCCTCACAGTGGGCGGCCGATAGCTGCACCCTAATACGGGCCTGGCCGCGTGGCACAACCGGGAAGGAGAAAGCCGTGACATACACGCCGTGCTCCAGCATGGCGCTAGCGATCCGGGCGGCCTTAACGGCGCCGTCGTCACCAGGGAACATAACCGGCGTGATCGGGTGAGAACCAGGCAGCAGCTCAAAACCAGCCTCAGCCATAAGCTGACGGAACAGCTGGGAGTTAGCGCGCAGCTGGGCGCGCTCAGCGTCAGCGTGGCGGGCAATCTCCACCGCCTTAGCGCTACCACCCACCACAGCCGGGGCCACAGTGTTAGAGAACAGGTAAGGGCGGGCGCGCTGACGCAGCAAATCCACCACTTCCTTAGGGCCACTAATGTAGCCACCGCTAGCCCCACCCAGGGCCTTACCCAAGGTGCCAGTCAAAATATCTACGCGCCCACGCACCTCTAAAAGCTCGGGTGTGCCCGCGCCGGTGTCGCCCACAAAACCGGTGGCGTGGGAGTCATCCACCATCACCAGGGCCCCAAACTCATCGGCCAAATCGCAAATCTCAGTCAGGGGAGCGTAGTAGCCGTCCATGGAGAACACGCCGTCAGTGACAATCATTAGCCGCTTGCAGCCGTTAGCCTTCGCAGCCTCAAGCTGTTTGCGCAGGTCAGCCATGTCTGCGTTGGCGTAGCGGAAACGCTGAGCCTTGCACAGGCGCACGCCATCAATAATGGAGGCGTGGTTGAGGGCGTCAGAAATAATGGCGTCCTCCTTGCCTAGCAGCACATCAAAAATGGCACCGTTGGCGTCAAAACAGCTGGAGAACAAGATGGTGTCATCCATTCCCAGCCACTGGGAGAGCTGCTCCTCCAGCTGAGTGTGGGGGGTCTGGGTGCCGCAAATGAAACGCACAGAGCTAAGGCCAAAACCCCAGCGGTCTAGCGCCTCATGGGCGGCCTGGGTGATACGCGGGTCGCCCGCTAAACCCAGGTAGTTGTTGGCGCAGAAATTTAGTGAATCCCCGGCGGTGGTGGCGATGTGGGCGCCCTGGGGGGTGGTGATTACCCGCTCATGCTTGGTCAGCCCGGCGGCGTCGATCTCGGCCAAGGTGGCGGCCAGCTCGTCTTTAAAAGTGAACATGAAACTTTCCCTTTGAATAATTATGTGGTTATGCAGCAGCGTTGCTGGCGGTGGCGGTAGAAGTGGTGGCGCGGTGGGGCCAGGCCCTGGTGCGCCGGCGCCGCGCTTAGCAAGCGCGCAAAGGCGGCGCCTGGACGCACCGGTGGGGTCAGGCAGTCCAGTCAATAATGACCTTGCCGCACTTACCTGAACGGGCGGCGTCGAAACCTTCAGCCCAATTCTCCGGGGTGACCCGGTGGGTGATCACTGAACGGATCTGGTCACGCAGCTGGGGAGAAGAGCCCAGCATGAAGTCAGCCTTGTACCAGGTGTCAAACATTTCACGACCATAAACCCCCTTAATGGTGAGCATATGGGTGATGACCTGGTTCCAGTTAATGTCATAGCTGGCGCTAGGCAGCCCCAGCATGGCGATGCGGGCCCCATAGTTGCACACGTCCAACATCTGGCGGGTAGCGCTAGGGGCCCCCGATAGCTCCAAGCCAATGTCGAAGCCCTCAGTGATCCCCAGATCCGCCATAACCTCGCGTAGGTCTTGCTCACGAGTGTTTACGGTGACGGCGCCGGTCACCTTAGCCAGTGACAGGCGGAAATCGGATAGATCAGTGATAACCACATTGCGAGCCCCAGCGTGCTTGGCGATAGCCGCGCACATAACCCCAATCGGGCCCGCGCCGGTGACCAGCACATCCTCAGCGGTCAGAGGGAACTGTAGGGCGGTGTGTACAGCGTTACCGAAGGGGTCAAACAAAGCCCCCAGGTCAGGGTCAATATGCTCAGCCTGTAGCCACACGTTACCTGCGGGCACAACCACATAGTCGGCAAAGGCGCCGTCGCGGTTAACCCCAATGGAGTTAGTGTGCAGGCACATGTGGCGTCGCCCAGCACGACAGTTACGGCAGCGACCGCAAGTAATATGCCCCTCCACACTCACATGCTGGCCGGGGGTTAGACGCAGGCCGTTAACCTCACCCACACCATCCATGCCGGAGACGCCCGGACCCACCTCTACGATTTCACCGTAGAACTCGTGGCCCAAAGTCTGGGGTGGGTTAAGCATTTCAGCCGCAAAATCATCCCAGCCGGCTAGGTGCAGATCCGTGCCGCACAAGCCAGTGCGCATCACGCGGATCTTCACTTCCCCAAAGCCAGGTGAAGGTTCGTTAACCTCGGTTAGCTCAAGGCCAGGGCCGGGGGCGGGTTTAATCAAGGCGCGCATGGCTGCTCCCAACTAAAAAAGAGTTAACCCCTTAAGTTTAGTTCCCGACCTTGTTATTTAGTCGTAATTTTCGCTTGGTACTTGGAGCCGACGCCGCCCGCCACCCCCGCTGCGCTTAGGTCAGCTGTGCCTAGGCCCGCTGTGCCTAGACGCGATACAAGGGTGCACGTGGTACGCAGCGGGGCGGGCCTAGCAGGCTGAGGCGAGCCGGCGGCGTCGCACTACTACTCGGACTGCCAGGCGTTCCAAAGATTGGCGTAATGGCCTTTTAGCGCCAACAACTGAGCGTGGCTGCCAAGCTCAGCAATACGCCCGTCAATAACCACCGCGATCCGATCGGCGTCGGCGGCAGTGTAAAGCCGGTGCGCGATAGCCACCACCGTGCGTCCCGCCATGAGGCTACCCAAGGCATTCTCAGTGGCGTGGGCAGTGGTGGGGTCAATCAGGCTGGTGGCCTCATCCAAAATAAGCGTATGCGGGTTAATCAAAGCAATACGCGCCAAAGCCAACTGCTGGGCCTGGGCTGGGCTAAGCGCATGGCCGCCTGAACCCACCGGCGTGTCTAAACCCGCCTCCAACTCATGAGCCCAGGTGGCGCCAATAGCATCCAGGGCCTGCCACAGCTGACTATCGCTAGCCTCAGCGGCAGCCAGGCGCAGGTTTTCACCCAAAGTAGCGGCAAAAACATGGTGCTCCTGGGTGACCAGGGAAATTTCCTGATGCAGCACGTGTTCAGGCAGCTGAGAAACCTCCACGCCACCCAAAGTCACTGAACCTGAAGTGGGTGGGTGAATACCAGCTAGCATCCGCCCCAACGTGGATTTACCAGAACCCGAGGGGCCCACAATAGCCAGCCGCTCACCAGGAACCAGATCCAAATCAATATGGTGCAGCACCGGGTGACCCTCACGGTAAGCATAGGAGACGTCACGCACCTTAATGCGGTTATCTTCAGGCAGCTCATCGGTGGTTTCAGTTTCGCTAGGTACCAACTCCACGCCCACAATACGCCCAAAGGCAACCGTGGCGCTTTGTACTTCGTCAAGCCACACAATCAGATCAAACACTGGCATGCGCAGGTTAAGGCCATACAGCGCCATAGTAGTGATTGCCCCTAGGTCAACCAGCTGGTGCTGGTGCAGGTACAGGCCCAAAACCAGCACCGCCAAGGGTGAGAGCAAAGTGAAAATATTTAGCCAGAAAAACGCCTTACCGCGCAGCGCACCGGCATAAATATCCACCGCAAATAGCTCTTTAGCGCGAGTAAACAGGTAATGGCTGCGTCGCGCCCCCAAGTTAAAGGCACTAACGGTGTCAATCTGGTCAATACTTTCAGCAATTACCCCATCAATAGTGGCGTACTGGGAGCCGACTGTACGGTAGGCGGGCACAGCATAGTGCAAATACCAGCGCACAGCCGGAATGCAGGCCAGCAGCGGCAGCCAAATAGCCAGACTCAGCAGCGGCGCGGTGATTGTGGCCGCAGCTAAAGTCACCACCAAGGTCACCGCCAGCGTCATTAGCCGGGCAATACCACGTTGAATCACAAACTGTAGTGAACGCAGATCATGCTGGGTACGTCCCAGTAAGTCACCCGTGCCCGCAGCCTCAATCACCCCCAGGGGTAGGCCAGTGATTTTAGCCAGCAGATCTTCACGCAGCTGGGCGAAAATTATTTGCCCCAGCACGCGCGCACTCCACTCACCTAGGCCCGTACACACCATACCCACGCCGGTAAGCACCAAAGCCCACACCACCAGGGTAGTTACTTGGCTGCTTAAAGAGCTGGTGGGGATAGTGGCGCTGGCAGAGGTAACCAGGTTGACGATTTTGCCCACAATACGCGGAATCATCACGCCGGTGGCGGCCCCTGCCAGCTGCACGGCGGTTACACCGGTCAGTGCCAACCAGTGGTGGCGCATCAGACCGGCGGCAGCGCGTCCCGACTGGCGCGAGTTAGCTACAGGAAGTCGTTTCATCAGCGCTCCTGTCCGTGGTTGGGCTCGCTTTGGATGCCCTGGGCGCGCTCCACTACTGCCCGATAGGCGGGCACCTGCTGACGCAGCTGGTGGTGGGTGCCGCGAGCCACCTCGGCGCCGTCGTCATCAATAAAAATAACTTCATCGCAACGCCCCAAAATCAGTGGCGAAGCGGTAGTAATAACCGTGGTGCGCCCGGCGCGCTCAGCAGCTAAATCGGCGGCAATATTGTTTTCAGTGTGCGAATCAAGCGCGCTAGTGGGCTCCAGCAGCACCAACACGGGGGCGCCAGTTGCCAGAGCGCGGGCCAAAGCCAGACGCTGACGCTGACCGCCAGAAATATTGCGGGCCTTCTCATTTAAAAGCCCATACAGGCCACCTACCGAATCCACCAAGTCATCGCTGTGGGCCAGGTCCAAAGCCTGCTGGGTCTGGGCCTCAAGCTCGCTGGGCAGATCAGCAACAGGGCTTGCGGCCATCACCCCCGAATTGGCGTGCCCCTGCTGGGCCACCAACTCCAAGGTGTCTTGCGCCTGGGGCTTGGGGGCGTCATTACCCAGCACCGCCTGGTAGAGCGGGCCGGCAAAAGCTTGGGCGGTGGTAGGTGAAACCACCACGGTGCGGCGCACCTGATCCAGTGGCAGGCTACGCAAATCCACCCCATCAAGGGTTACGGTGTCGGCGTCGTCGAAACGGCCCAGGCGCATGGCTAAAGTGGCGCTAACCTCGGGGGAGGAGGCAACCAGTGCAGTTAACTTACCGCCGCTGATAGTGACCCCACTGGCCTCGTCATGCAGCGTCCCTAGCGGGTTGAGCGTAACGGCCTGGTTGGCCTGATCATTTACGCGCGGCTGGATGTTCAGCAGGCGCAGCACCTTACGCATAGACACGCGCGTGAAGGCATTAACTATCACCAGCTCGGTGATGGCCCGCATGGGCAGCAGCAAGAAACTGGTGTAACCAAAGAACGTCAGCAGCTGTCCCGGCTGTAACTGGCCAGAGAGTACCTGCTGAGCCCCTAAAGCCACCACGGCGGCGGTCAACAGGGTGGGGGCGGCCTCAGAGAAAACCGCCAGGGCCGCCTGGGAGGGGGCGGCTTCAATGCCCACCTGCTTAACACGCTGGGATTGGGCCCGGTAGCGTTCGTTGAAGGCGTTCTCGCCGCCAATGCCGCGCAGGATCCGCAGGCCGACGACGGCGTCTGTGGCCACGTTGGTGAGCTCACCGTTTTCTTCACGGATAGTGCGGATACGTTTTTCGATTAGCTTGGAGATCCAGCTGATAAGCACCGTGATAATGGGCAGGGCGATCAGGATGGTTAAACCCAGCGACAGTGACTGGGTCAGCATCAGGTAAATCACCAGTATCATCGCGGGCACATAGGCCAGCAGGTTACACAGCGACACCATCCAAAATCCCAGGTTTTCTGGGTCGTCACCGGTTGTGGCCACGGCGTCACCTAGGGAAATGTCGCGTTTCATGGCGCTACCAAGCTGGCTGGTTTTGGTTAGCAGCATGTGCATAACCAAAACTTCATGCATCACCATCAAGGCGGTGTAGTTCAAGGTGCGCCAAGAACCCACCAGGGAGGTCACTAGGGATAGTAGAACTAGTGCAGTTACCGTCCCACGTAAGCTCACCCCGGGGGTGAGGGCGTCGTCGAGCAGAGTGCCTAGTAGCTTGGGGATTAAGGCAAACCCAATGCCTTGAAGCAGGGTTAAAACTAGGCAGAGGGCCAGAATTTGCCAGGATTCTTTGTATAAATAGCGCCAAATACCGCCAGCTGTGGTGGGTAGAGGATCCGGCAGCTGTTGGGAGCGACTAAAAAAATTTACGTACCTGCTGGTAACCGATATTTTTTTCATGATCTCTACAGAAAGTAGGGCTATGTAAAAGTAGGGGAGAATTTACCCTAAAATTGAAAACAGCCCGCGGCCAAAGTTTAAACAGTGACGGCGAGCTGCTGGCGCGCCCGAAGGGACTCGAACCCCCAACCTTCTGATCCGTAGTCAGACGCTCTATCCATTGAGCTACGGGCGCATGTCGTTTCCGACAAGAAAGAACTTTACACACCTATATACGCGGGCGCAAATCCAAATGCTGTGACCCTGAACATACTAGGTTTTGGAAATAAAAGGTGGGGGGCGACTCTTTCGAGCCGCCCCCCACAGTTAAGTCAACGCGTTAGCCGCGCTGTTTAACCGAGATCAGGCCTCGCTACCGGCCTCAGCGTCGCGACGCTTGCGCAGGGCCAAGGCGCCTGCACCAGCTGCGGCCAGGACCAGCGCACCAATGCCAATGGCGATGGTGGTACCGGTGCGGGCCAGCGGCTCGCGAGTGTCGTCGCCCTTACCGGGCTTACCGGGCAGAGCAGAGGGCTTGCCGCTGGGCTTGCCAGGCAGGGCAGAAGCCGAGCTGGAAGCGGACACACTCGGAGCAGCGGTGGGCTGAGCCGGGTTGGTCGGAGCAGCAGAGCCGGTGGGCTGTGCGGTGGGGGCAGCAGAACCGGTGGGAGCAGCAGAACCGGTCGGAGCAGCGGTGGGCTGCTCGGTCGGCTGAGCGGTGGCGTCACCAGCAGGGGTGCCGGCGATGCGCAGCTCGGCTACGCCAACCTTGCCCTTGTCGCTGGTCAGGGTGATGCGCACGAAGCGGCCCTTAGCGCCAGACTTGAGGGTCAGGTCCTGGGGAACCATTGCTTCGCCGCTGAGGCTGCCAGAGCCAGCGTCGGTCCAGGTCTTACCGTCAACGGAGACCTCGGCCTTCCAACCGGTGGCGGGCATGGAGTCCACGCCGTCGTTGCCCTGGTTGGGTACGTACTGCACCTTGGAGATGTTGTAGACCTTGCCGGCGTCCAGGGTGATCGGGGCGCCAGAGGAAACCACAGCGTAGGTGAAGACGTTGTCGTCAACCATTGCCTCAGGCTTGCCGTTACGCGGGTCAGCGTCAGAGGTAGAAGCGTCCGCAGTGGCAGTGGTAGCGGCGGCGGTAACGTCGCCACTGGCCTTAAGGGCGATGGTGGGCAGGTAGTCGCTACGACGCCAGTCAATGGTGAAGTCGTTGCTCATCCAGATGTTGTACTGCTCAAGCACGGTGGTGTCAGCGCCGGCGGGGGCGTTGAGCTCCCACAGCTGGTAGGTACCTTCAGGGGCCTGCTGGAGCTGGTTGTTAGCGTCCAGGTAGGAGCCGTCCCAACGCACCAGGCGGGTGCTAGTGCGGTTCCAACCCTTGTCACTCATGGAGATGAAGACCTTGTCAGACAGGACCTCGTACTTGCCGTCGTCGGTCTTGCGCATGGCCACCAAACCGGAGCGGATCAGCGGTACGTCAGCCTTGAAGTAGACGTGCGGACGGTCGTTGAACATGGTGAACTGGTGGCCAGCCTTGTTAACAACCTTCAGCTTCTCGGTAGCCAGAACCGGACCGGTCTTGTACAGGGTCTTGGACTCGGCCAGGTTACCGCCTACACCCACGAACGGGATACGCAGGGTCTGAGCAGCGTTGTCCGGGGTCAGGGTTACGTAACCACCGTAGAAGTCACCGTTGCCAATGCCAGCGGGGGCGCTGACCTTGACGGCAACCTTGGCGGAAGAACCAGCCGGAACGGTTACCGAGGTGCCATCGGTAGAAACGGTGGCGCCGTTGGTGGTGCCACGGGTGGGCTTGGAGGACTCACCAGTGGTGGTGACGGTGTCCACGTGACCCAGCTTGTAGGTCACAGCCTCAGAACCAGAGTTGGTCAGGGTGATCTCGTGGGTCTTTTCACCGGAAATCTGCTGGCCCAGGTTCAGGCGAGAAACGCTCGGCAGAACCTTGGTGGAAGCAGCGCGGTAGACGTCGATCAGACCGGCACCCTGACGGGCGGTGGGCTCAAGCAGAGTCTTGTCGCCGTTGCCCTCGCTCCACAGACGCGGAGAACCGGTGGACTGCAGACGTGCGCGCACGCCCTCACTGGTGCTGGCGTTCTTGGCGTCCTTGAGCTCAGGGTGTGCCTGCAAGATCAGGGCAGCTGCACCAGCAGTGTAGGGGGTAGCCATGGAGGTACCGGAAATGGTGTTGAACGGACCGCCGTGGTCAAGCGGCCAGGTGGACCAGATCAGACCACCGGGGGCGGCTACATCCGGCTTCATTTCCAGCTTGCCGTTCAGACCCCAAGAGGAGAAGTCTGAAACCAGACCACCGGTGCTGACCGGGCGGTCGCCGAAGGTCTCACCGAAGGTGACAGTGGTGTCAGCCTTGAGGGCTGCACGCAGAGCGTCACCGTCAGCCTGGGTGATGGAAACACCGGGGATCTTTACCGGGTCGGTCTCGTTGGCCAGGTTCATGCCCAGCGTGCCGGCCTGGTTGTTGTCGATGATTACACCGACGGCGCCAGCCTTCTGAGCGTTAGCGGCCTTGGTGCCGAAGGTGCAGCCACCACGGCGGATAAGCACGTACTTGCCCTTGAAAGCGTTAGTGTCGCTGGGGGCGGTGCACAGCTTGCCGTCTTCAGAGTCAGCCTCACCGGAGGCAACGACCGGGTAAGCAACGTTGGAGCGAGCGAAGTCGCCACCGTTGCTACCGACGTTGTAGAAGAACTTGTTGTCTACGCCGCTAGCGGTGAAGTAGTAGTTGGTCTCGACGGTGTTGTCCACACTGGCGACAGTGATGGCCTCGGTGGCAGCACCAGGAGCACCCAGGGTCCACAGGCCGTCGGCGCCGTCGTTACCCTGAGCGATAGCCACAACCACACCAGCGTCAACCATGGTCTTTACGGCCTTGGTGGTGGGGTAGTCGGGCAGAACCATGTAGGCAGCACCCAGAGACATGTTGACTACGTCCATGCCGTCCTTGGTGGCCTGCTCCATGGCAGTGATGATGATGTCGGTGCTGGTCTTGCCGTTGCAGCCAAACACACGGTAGGCAGCCAGGGAAGCCTCAGGGGCTACACCGCGAACCTCGGTGCTGGAACCAGCGGCGCCGCCACCGGCAGCAATACCGGCAACGTGGGTACCGTGACCGCCACAGTCATCCGGGATCGGGTCCGGCTTGGCGTCGTAGGTGCCGTTCGAGCCGTAGTCGTCACCAACGTAGTCGTAACCAGCGATGACGCGAGAGTTCGGGAAGCCTACAGCGCCGTCAGCCTTGGCGCCGTCGCCCTTTTCACGGGAGGTGCCGGAACCAGAAACGCCGGTACCACCGAATTCACGGTGGTCAATGTCAATACCGGAGTCGATGATACCGATCTTGACGCCCTTACCGGTCAGGCCAAGTTCGCTCTGAGCGCGGTCAGCGTTGGTCATACCCAGGGGAGCACCCCAGGAGTACTTGGTTTCACCTTCGCTGGTGGTGAGCTCTTTGGTGGTCTTGGTTTCGGGGCGCGGAACCTCGATAACGGGCTGAACCTTTACAACGCCAGGCAGCTTGGCCAGCTGAGCGGCCTGAGAGTCGCTGACGGTAACGGAAACACCGTTCCAGACCTGGTCATAGTTATTGGTGATCTTAGCGTTGATGCCGGCGTCCTTGATAGCCTCGGCGAGCTTGTCCTGCTGGGTTTCAATTGAGGACGCGCTACCACCGTCGGATACCGAAGGCGCAGACAGGGTTACTAGCCAGTGGCCGGGCACATTAGTTGCCTGGGTGCCATTGGCAAGCTGCAGGGCTGAAGTGAAAGTCCCTGACGGAATATTTGCGGTAGGAGATGCCACAACGGGAGCCGCAAGCGCGCAGGCAGTTGCCACGCTCAGCGTAAACGCCGTGATCCTCCTCCGGGTCAAACTGGGTTTGAGCACTGGTTTCTCCTTGCTATGCGGGAGTTTATGTAGATGAGCTACACAACCACCCTTAACCTTGCCACATCTCTAAGCGAAATTGTGGCTAGTTTTCATAATCTGAGACGTAAACCGGCGAATTTAATTATCAAAATTCGCCGGTTTATCGCATCAGAATCTCACTTAACAGTGACTTCAGTACTAGTGAGAATGTCTTTACCACCCTGCTTGAGGATTACGCTTAGCTTTGCGCCAGAAGGTACGTCCTTAAGCGAAACAGTGGTGCGGGTTTGTAGGTTAGCACTGACATTGTAGGGACCACGCCAGTAGCTGTACCAGTATGTGGAATTACCCTGCTTCTTAGTGGTCACCCACTTGATGGTGATCTGGTAGTCACCCTTGAGGCCGTTTACCTGAACAATAGCGTCCTTGTTGGATACGGCGTTACCAACAATGAACACGCTAGCCTTGCTTTCCTGCTGGCTGAGCACGGTCACGGAGCGCTTGAACTCGGTGGAGTTACCAGCCTTGTCCTTGACCCGGTAAACCACAGTCTGGGTGCCCGGACGAGAGGTATTCAGGTTGTTAACCACGGTGATGGACTTGGTGACGTCGCCGTCGCGGTCATCGAAAGCGGTAACGCCCTCAAGTGCGTTGAACTTGCTGCCGTAAGCCACCTTGGAGGTAGCGGGCATAGAGAAGACCGGGGCGGTCTTGTCAGCGCTGGAGGACAGGGCGTCGCCGCTCAGCGAGCTGAACAGACGCACCGGGTAGGTCCAGGACTTGCCCTTAGCGGTGATCTTAACGGTGTAGGTGGCTACCGCGTTGGCGGCCGGCTTGGCTACAAGCGCGGGGGCTGCGAAAGCCACGCTCTGGTAGCCGGAGGACTCGCTGATGCCCGTGGTGCGGGCCGTGGGGCGAGTTACGGTGCCGTTGGGGGCGGTGATTTCCACCTGGGCGCCGTCAAGCAGCTTAGCCTCGCTGCTGAGAACCGAAAGTGACCACTCGGCGTCCTTGCTCATTAGCGAGTAGGGGAAGTAACCGGCGGCGGGCCACTCCATGGTGGCCGGGCGCTTCACCTTGGAGTCAGGCTGGGTGATAGAGCCGGTCTCGTAGGACATGTCGGCAAAGCGTGAGCCGTGTGCGTAGGAAAGCACTACCTGGTTGACGCTGGAGCTGCGTGCGGAGCTAGAGCGGCTAGCGCCTACAGCCGTGTAAACCAGGTTGGGGCTGAACATGTACATGCGGTGGCCCAGGCTGGATACACCAGAGTCGGCAGCCAGGTTGTCGGCGTGGTAGGCCATGGTGGCGGACTGCCAGGTGGTCCAAGACAGCAGGCCAGAGAGGGTGGAGCGGACGCCGCCGGCGGTGCTGCAAGGCCAGGTGCCGTTAGGGCCAGGACGGAAACGGCTGTTTCCCTTCTGGGTTTCAGGCTTTAGGCCGTGGCTGATGGCGCTGGCGGTGGTCATCGCGATCGAGCCCTCCTGGGCTTCGCGGTGAATAGTCTCGTTGGGGCTGAGCTTGGTGGCGCCAATGTTGTTGAAGGCGCGCAAAGTGTTCAGGTAGTCAACGTAGCCCTGACGTGCATCCTGAGGTAGGGCCACATAGCTGCAAGAATCAGTGATCTGCGGGGCGACCTGCTTACCTAGGCTCTGCACCTGCTGGTTTAGCTTCTGGGCCTGAGACCAGGAGGTGGCCATGTCCACCATCTGCGGGGTTGTTGACGACGTAGCTGCCGGTAGGGCAGTGCCTGCCTTGGGGGAGGCGGCGGCAGTCGGAATTAGCGCACTAGCACTCATTGCTAGAGCGAGGGTGAAAACCCCGTATTTACGTAATTTCTGCATTATACCTACTAAAAATTAGCGAGCAGTACCAGAAAAATAGTTGCATCGTAAGCTTGAGGTAGACGCCAGTGAACCTGGGAAAGCTCTGAAAATGTCTATGCAAAGAGTCATATTTTGCTGCAAATCTAGGCTGTTTAGGCAACTAAAAGCCCAGCTGACGAGGCGGTGGTGAGGACGACGGTGCCAGCTTGGATGGCTTGGGCAACTCAGGGAAACGGCTGCCCGAGGTAATAAAAAACCCCGCCGTAGCGGGGTTTGGTGGCGGAGACGGCGGGATTTGAACCCGCGAGAGGCTATCAACCTCAACCTTCTTAGCAGGAAGGCGCACTAGGCCACTATGCGACGTCTCCAAACGGTCAACGACCGCGACTAAGCCTAGCTTAAAAATCTCTCTCTAGCAAAGCGATTTTTAAACCGGCCGGCGGAGAGGAGGGGATTCGAACCCCTGGTGCCCTTGCAGACACAACGGTTTTCAAGACCGTCACATTCGGCCGCTCTGTCACCTCTCCAGCTGGACCTCCACAAACGCCACAGATCCTTATGCGTTTCTGGCGGTCAGCACGCGTAACTTTATCACGCACTACTAACGGTCTAACAGGCCATCTCGCAGTGCGCCGGGTAGTACCGGCCACACCGGCACGCGCGGAATCAAAGTGGCCTGCAAAGCGTGGTAAATATCCGGGTAGCCAGCCCAGGTGCGGGTGGAGGGCTGGTTGGCCTGATCTAGCTCATGCACCCAGGCCCCGGCCTGGTCTAAGGGCGCATTTTGCGGGTCAATCTCGGCGCGGGTAAAGGGGTCCCCACCACCAATAATGTATTGCTCACAGTAATCCCAAGCACTGCGGTAGGCGTGCTCCAAATAGGCCATGCTGGTGGCCTTAGCGGCCAACGGCACTGGCTCGTTAACTAGCGCACAGTGCAAGGCAGCTGCGGCACTAATAGCCTCACAAGTCACCCAGTGCATACGCTCGTGCACCACCGGTGTGCCCACAAAATCAACGGTGTAAACAAAGCCGGGGGCGCCGTCGCGATTCCAACCATCAGCGCGCGAACGGGTAAACAGCTCCAAAGCAGCCGGCAGCATCCAAGCCGGCGCCTCCAAACCAACCTCCTGCAAGGCCGCCCGCAACTGCACTGTCAGGCGTGCCCACTCCAGGCCGTGACCGGGGGTGATACCAAAGGGGCGGAAGGGATGGGCTACCTCATCAATGTTGTAGTCAGGATCCGGCACCCAAGTGGTGCTGTAGTGCTCAGGGATGCGCCAGCCGTGGGCGCGGGCCTGCTGGTTAATAGCAAAGTCCACAATCCCCAGGGCGCGCTCCAGCCAACGGTCATCACCGGTGGCGTCCGCAATAGCCAGGTAGGCCTCCACCGTGTGCATGGCGGCGTTAATGCCCCGGTAATCCTCTGGGTCAGTGAAATCTAGGGCATAAGACTCGGTGGGCATGGACTGGGAGTGGTCAAAGAAGTAACGCTCATGCACCTCCAGGGCCCGCTTAAGCAGAGCCGCCGCCCCTGGACGCCCCGCCGCTAGGGCCGTAGCTGCCCCCAGTAGCACAAAAGCGTGCTGGTAGCATTCTTTACGGGTAAAACCGGGGGCTGGCCGGCCATGGCCGTCCTCATCTAGCTCGCCCTCAATGGCGCTAAACCAGCCCCCATTGGTTTCATCCCAAAACGCGTTAGTTAACGCCTGCACCCCATGATCGGCGTAGCGCCGGCACCCGGGCACACCCAACAGCACGCCCACACTAAACACGTAGGTCATGCGCCCAGTAATCCACAGCTCTACAGGTCGGGAAGAATCAACGACGCCGTCGGGACCGATCCAACCAAAACCACCGCTCACCCGACTACGGCGCGCAAAATCCAGCAAAGCCTGAGTGTGCTGACCCAACCAGCGGGTGTGTTCGGGGGAACCAATCCATTGCAGCGCCATCGCGGCCTCCTGGTACAGATAAATATTTGCCTAGCGGCTCTTGCCTTAGCGGGCGTGCGTGGGCTGAAAAGCGCCACCAAGGCAGCAAGGCAGCAAGCTTGAGCAGAACCCACTATGGCGCCTGCTAGCCACAGCCTACCGTCAAAACCATTGCAGAAAGTAGCTTTATGCACATTTGGCAAGCTTTAGTGCCTAAGGCCTTGAATCAGCCTAAATTGAACCAGTAACCTACCGTGGATTTTGGCTACCTTTTGGAAGGAAACCCATGAGCTCGTCTCATTTTGGCCACAACCCGGCCGCAGCCTCATCATCTCCCGGCGCATCCAGCTCCAGTGCATCTGCCGGTTCCGGTGCACCCGGTTCCGGCGCACCCACCCCGGCAGCTGCTGACGCGGCAAATTCTGCACAAGATCTAGACGCACTCATTTCCCAGCACTCTAGTGCCATTGACGAAGACTATTCCTTCGAAGCTGTTCCCACACAAAGCCGACGGTCATTTTGGGCCGTCGGTTTTGTTATGTTGGGCTTTACCTTCTTCTCCGCCTCCATGAGCGTGGGCGCCAAACTCGGCCAGGGCCTAAATTTAAACGGCTACATCCTGGCTGTGCTTATTGGCGGCGCAATTTTGGCGGTTTACACCGGTGCGCTGGGTTATATCGGCGCGAAAACTGGTTTGAGCTTTGACCTGATGTCCCAGCGTACCTTTGGAACTAAAGGTTCATTCCTGCCTTCAGCCCTGATCAGCTTGACCCAGATGGGTTGGTTTGGCGTGGGCGTGGCCATGTTCGCTAAACCCACCGCCGAGCTGCTGCACGTAAACGTGTGGGTGATTGTGATTATTGCTGGTGGGTTGATGACCGCCAGCGCCTACTACGGCATTAAAGCAATTGAGATTGTTTCGTTCATTTCCGTGCCCCTGATCGCTATTTTGGGCACCTACTCTATGGTTAGTGCCACTGCCGACGGCGGTGGCTTGTCTGCCATCTTCGCTAAAAGCACCGGCATGGGCGTGGTTAGCGCCGTGGGCCTAGTGGTGGGCTCCTTCGTTTCGGGCGGTAGCGCCACCCCTAACTTCACCCGTTTCGCTAAATCCACCTCCTCCGCCGTGATCACCACCGTGGTGGCTTTCTTCCTGGGTAACACCCTGATGTTCTCTTTCGGCGCGGTAGGCGGCGCGTTTACCGGCAAAGACGACATTTTCTACGTGATGATCGCCCAGGGCCTGGCCATTCCCGCCATTGTGGTGCTGGGCGCCAACATTTGGACCACCAACAACAACGCCCTGTACACCACCGGTTTGGGTTACGCCAACATCACCAAGATCCCCAAGAAGCCGCTGGTGCTGGTGGCCGGCATTCTGGGCACACTGGCTGCCCTGTGGCTGTACGACAATTTTGTGGGTTGGCTCAACATTTTGAACGCTACTTTGCCGCCCGTGGGCACGGTCCTGATCGTGGATTACTTTGCCCGACGCCGCTCCTACAGTGCGGGGATCGTGGCTTTTAAGTGGGTGCCGGTGCTGTCTATCCTGGCCGGGGCCCTGGTGGGTTGGTTTGTTAAAGACCTAGGTATTCCCGCCATTAACGCTATGGTGACCACGGTGGCGGTGTACCTGGGTGGGATGGCCCTGGAGCGCGCCCTGGGACTGGAATTCACTGTGGGTGAGCCCCAGGACCTGTAACTGCGCTGGCGTCGGCTGCGCCAGTGGCCAGGGCTGCAAGTTAGACGGAGCTACAGACGGCGCCCCGATTTGGGGCGCCGGCTCGGCTTGGGGCTCTGGCTCGGCTTGGGATGCCTGCCCGGCCCGCTCTGGTCGCGGGGCTAGGCCCAACTAAACGGCGACGTCGTCCCCACAGGCCGGGCGGCGTCGTCGGCCCTAAAAACCAACGAAAGGGAAGAAAATGAACTTACTGATTAAAAACGTACGCATCGAAAACGCCCCCCAGCTAACCGACATCCGCATCAAGGACGGCAAGTTCACTCAGCTTGAGGCGGGCCTAGAAGCGCAGGCGGGGGAGCAGATCGTAGACGGTGGCGGGCGGCTAGTGCTACCGCCCTACATTGAATCCCACGTGCACCTAGACTCGGCGCTAACCAGTGGGCAGCCGCGCTACAACGAGTCAGGCACACTATTTGAAGGCATCGAAGTGTGGAGCGAACGCAAAAAGTCGCTCACCTACGCCGATGCCCACGAGCGCGCCCTGGCCGCAATCCGCCAGCAAGCCAGCTTCGGCGTGCAGTACGTGCGCACCCATGTGGACGTCACCGACCCCGAACTGACCGCCCTACGCGCCCTAATTGACCTGCGTGAAGAAATTGCCGACACCATCACCTTGCAGATCGTGGCATTCCCGCAAGAAGGCATCGAATCCTTCCCCAACGGGCGCCAACTAATGCGTCGCGCCGCCCAAATGGGGGTCAACTGCATTGGTGCCATCCCGCACTTTGAATTCACCCGCGAATACTCGGTGTCATCACTGAACTATGCGGTGGAGTTAGCCCAAGAGTTTGACCTGCTCATGGACGTGCACTGCGATGAAATCGACGACGAAGCCTCACGCGGCCTAGAAACCCTAGCCACCCGCGCCCTAGAGGCCGGTATCGGCGAGCGCGTCACCGCCTCCCACACCACCGCCATGCACTCCTACAACAACGCTTACTTCATCCGCCTGCTGCGGCTGCTAAAACTTAGCGGTATCAACTTTGTGTCAAACCCGCTGGTCAACACCCACCTGCAGGGACGCATGGACACCTACCCCAAGCGTCGAGGCGTCACCCGCGTCAAGGAACTAACCGACGCCGGCATCAACGTTTCCTTCGGTCAAGACGACATTGAGGACCCCTGGAACCCCATGGGCACGGGCAACCTGCGTGACGTGGTGTTCAACGGGCTCTACACCACGCAGATGATGTCGCGGAGCGAAATTCTCAACTCCTACAAGTTCATCACCCACAACGCCGCACGCACCCTAAACCTGAGTGACTACGGCATCCAGGTGGGTAACAGCGCCAACTTCATCATGCTTGACGCCCCCGACTGGTTCCACGCCCTCAGCTTTGGTGCGCCGGTGTTGGGCTCGTGGCGCGCTGGCAAACAGATCTACTCGGCCACGCCCAGTCAGCGTGAGGTGAAGTTCTAACCCTGGCGCTAGAGGGTTTTGAAGGCCTGCTGACGCCCGGGCCAGCAGCAAGCCGCCGCTAGCTACCTGGCGCTAGAGGGTTTTGAAGGCCTGCTGACGCCAGGACACGTACAGGATGCAGGTCAGCATCAAGGCCGCCATGGTGGTCAGGGAAGCGTTCTGTCCGCTAAAGAAAGCCACCCCCGCTACCAGCCCTGCCGCCGCCGGAATGGCTGCTACCAGGTCAAATAGGTAAGGCATCCAGCGTGGGAAACCGCGCTCGCGGCGTTTAAACCAACTGCCGCTCAAGGCCGCTTCGGGTTCATCCGGGGCGGCCTTGGTTTTGCTGGCCGTGGCCTCACCCTGGTGTTGCTTGGTTTTTCCCGGGGCGGCCTTGGGCTTGCCCGGGGCGCTGGTTTTGGCCTGGTCCGCTTTAGCGACGACGTCGTCACCCACCTTCACTAGGTCACCCACTTCCTGCAAGGCTCGCGCCAAGCCCGCCATAGTCAGCCCCCACACAACTAACGCGGCAATGCCACTATAGAGGCCCAGGTTTGGGTTGGCGCGGAAAATAGCCAGAAAAATACCGATGCCAATCAGGGCGCTGGGGAGGCAAGTAGCGACGTACTTGATATAGGTGCCGGCACGCATAAAGCTCCTTTGCTAAGACCTGGTCACAGTCTACAACCAGCTCAAAGCAGGTTTAGCGCGGCATGAGGCTGCGGCCTTGCCGGGCGGCAGCGAGAGAGCATCGGGCGCGCAGCGTGGCGCCGTCGGGCCTAAAGCGGGTTTAGCGGGACAGAGCCGCCAAGACGATAGCCGCCCCCTCATGCCACACCGGCTCGGTGACCACGCTGGTGGCGCTTTTGACGCGCGCAGGGGCGCTACCCATAGCCACCGACAGGTCAGCCCAACGCAACATCTCTAAGTCATTGGCGCCGTCGCCCATAGCAACCGTGTGCTTAACCCCCAAGCCAGAAACCAAAGCATCCAGCGCACTGGCCTTAGACACCCCGGCGGCGTTGACGTCCAGCCAAGCCGTCCAACCAATGGCATACTCCACCGCGTGCAGCCCGGCGCTACGCACCGCCACCTCAAAATCAGCCAGCGCCATCCCCGGGGCGCGCACAATCACGCGGCTAACCGGCTGGCTCGACAGCTGCTCCAGCGACACCGTGGTGGTGTTCTCAATCAGCTCCCCAGGCGGGAAGTCAGCGCTGGTCAAAAAACCCCGGCCCGGCATTTCCACCGCGAAAATAGCCTCAGGCAGCACCTGATGCAGACGCCCAATGGCGGTGGTGGGGTCAAAAGTAACCGAATTAGTGATCTCGTAGCCGCCGGGCAAAGACGCCGTGCCCTTCAGCTTGGGGTCCAGGCGCACGGTTAGCGCGCCATTGGCGCACACCATCCAACCCCGGGTTAGCCCCAGGAAATCCGCCACCGGCAGGGCCGCCTCAATACCGCGCCCAGTGGCTAGGACTACCTGCACATCCGCCTGGGCAGCAGCGACGACGGCGGCGCGAGTACGCGGGGGCACCTGACCGTTAATGTCCAAAATGGTGCCGTCAATATCCAAAGCCAGCAGGGTAGAGCGGTCAAGCGGCGGCAGGTCAGAGCCCGTACTCGGGGCAGAACCGGCACTCGGGGTAAAGCCGGCGGGCGACAGCGTGCTGCTAGCCGAAGCAGGGCCGGCAGTCGCGGCAGAGCCGGCGGGCGACGTCGTCGCAGCTGCGGTACAAGTAGAGCCTTCGCCGCCCCCAGCCCAGGCCGCCAACTGGGCGCGCATATCCGCTACAGCAGCGCCAAAAGCGGCGTCGTCAAGCGGATTAGCGCGCGCAGCAGCGGCCGCAGCACTCAACTCACCCTCAGGGGTGATAGGCATGCCGGAAGCGGCGATTTTGCTCATGCGCCGGCAGGAGCCTCAATAACCTCCAGGCCGCCCAGGTAAGGACGCAGACCCTCGGGCACGCGCACAGAGCCGTCCGGCAGCTGGTGGTTCTCCAAAATCGCAACCATCCAACGAGTGGTGGCCAAGGTGCCGTTCAAGGTGGCCACGGGGCTGGTGCCGTTCTCGCGGCGCTCGCGGATGCCCAGGCGGCGGGCCTGGAAGGTGGTGCAGTTGGAGGTGGAGGTGACCTCCATGTAGCGCTGCTGGGTGGGTAGCCAAGCCTCGCAGTCGAACTTGCGGGCGGCGGAGGAGCCTAGATCACCGGCGGCGGTGTCAATCACGCGGTAAGGCAGCTCAACCTTGGCCAGCATCTCTTCTTCCATGGCCAGCAGGCGCTGGTGCTCATCTGCGGCGTCCTCAGGGCGGCAGTAGGAGAACATTTCAGCCTTGTTGAACTGGTGGACGCGGATAATGCCGCGCGTGTCCTTACCGGCGGCGCCAGCCTCGCGGCGGTAGCAGGTAGACCAACCCATGTAGCGCTTAGGGCCGGCGCTTAAGTCCAAGATTTCGTCAGTGTGGTAACCGGCCAGGGCCACCTCAGAAGTACCGGTTAGGTACAGGTCATCGGCGGGCAGGTAGTAGATTTCGTCGCTGTGTGCACCCAGGAAGCCGGTGCCGCCCATAATCTGGGGGGTAACCAGGGTGGGGGTGGTTAGCGGGGTGAAGCCGTGCTTGACGGCGGTGTCTAGGGCGGCGGTCATTAGCGCCAGCTCCAGGCGCATACCCCAACCCTTTAGGAAGTAGAAGCGTGAGCCGGAAACCTTAACGCCGCGACGCACGTCGATAATGTCCAAGCCCTCACCTAGCGCTAGGTGATCGGCAGGCTCAAAGCCCTCAGCGGCAAAGTCACGCACGGCGGGGCCCTCGTGGCGCAGCACCACATAGTCTTCTTCGCCACCGGAAGGGGCGCCCTCGATTAGGTTCTGGAACTGGTGGGCTAGGGTGTCTAGCTCGACGGCGGCCTCGTTGGAGCGCGCCTCCAGCTCTTTAACCTGGGCGGCTAGCTCCTTGGCGTGGGCCAAGATGGCGGGGCGCTCTTCAGCAGCGGCTTTACCCACAGAGCGGGAGACCTCTTTTTGCTGGGCTCGGGCAGTCTCGAAGGCGCTTAGCGATGAACGACGGCGCTCGTCGGCTTCAAGGATGCGGTCAACTAGGGACACGTCCGCGCCACGGGCAATCTGGCTGGCACGGAAAGGCTCGGGGTTCTCACGTAAGGCGCGCAGATCGATCATGTTGGGAATTCTACCTACCTAGCGTGGCTGCTCACATAATGGTCACCGTGTCGCAGGGCACATAGAGAGCTGAGTCACATTGATATGGGGGCTTTTGGTAGCTTTTGGTGCAGCTCGGGTGAATGTGTTGCTTTCGTGTGGGGTCGCAGTGAGGTGGGGATGGTGCGGATGCAAAAAGGGGCAGGCGACGGCGTCAGGATGCGGAAAAGATACCAAGAATTAGCCGCAAGCTAAGTGCAAAATTTGCCCAAAAACAGCAGATGAAGGGCGGTTTATCTAGGTAAAATGATGCTTTCGTGCCGATTGGGCGCCGTCGAGCCCGGCAAATTTTAGCCCAGAGCAACACCTACCCCCTAAACAGCCGCTCACCTGCGCATATATAATTGAAGTGTAAGCACAGGCGGAGCGCGAAGAAAACCTTATAAATCCTCACTTTCCGCTTATATTTCAAGAAAATTTAGGGGGGATGCAGCGTAAACTTAACCGCAACCACGGCCAGGCAAAGTTCGCCTAGCCGAAATTACCAAAGGGGGTTAGTGATGCCATCACTTTCAATGCCCTCATTTTCACAGTTGAGGGCCTTTGTAACGCTCTGCGATCACAAACACTACGGTGACGCAGCAGCGGCACTTGGTGTGAGCCAGCCCAGCTTGTCCCAGTCCATTTCCGCGTTGGAAAAGCGCGTTGATGGCCCCCTTATAGAGCGCACCACGCGACAGGTTCTAATCACCCCTCTGGGGCAGGACCTGCTTCCCTTCGCGCGTGATGCAGTGCTGGCCGCCGAAGGGTTTATCGAGGCCGCCAGTCGCATTAGCCAGGAGCGTTACGGTCAAGTGCGCCTGGGGATCATCCCCACTGCCGCACCCTACCTGGCTGAATCTGTGGCCAGCGGCGTACCTAATGCCGCCAATACTGCTGATTTTGGCAGAATCTCCGAGTTCCGGGAGATGACCACCCCGGACATCCTAGACGCACTCGCTTGCGGAGATATTGACCTAGGCCTGGTGGCCTTAGATGAGAGCATGGAGCGCTTTATCAGTGAGCCCCTATGGGATGAAGATCTGGTAATCGCTGTTCCCGATACCCACCCTTGGGTTGGGCGCACCGACGTCAAACCCGCCGAGCTTAGTCGCCAGCCGCTGATCCTCATGGAGGCTGGCAACTGCCTACGCGACCAAACCTTGGCGCTATGCAATATCCCCATCAATGAGGTGGCCGCAACCACCATCGACATGGCAACCGCCCTGCGGCTAGTCAAAGTTGGTGGCGGGCTAGCGGTTGTGCCCGAGGGGGCTTTGCGTACAGGTGAAGGCCAGACTGTTAGTGTGGCTCGTTTCGCCGAGCCTGTTCCCACGCGTCGCCTGGCCTTGATTCACCGGCCCTCCACCGTGCATCAGGAATCTTTCGAGGAGATTGCCGAGCGGCTGCGCGACTATGTGGATAAAACCCGCATGGTGGTCACCCCAATCGAGTAGCTGAGTAGCTGGGGTGGCCGGCGTGGCCGGCGCGACGCGGAGCTACTGGGGGTGCGGCGGGCGCAACCAAAATGGCGCTGCAGTAGGCATAAACCGAGACGGTTGGGCCGGGGACTTTTAAAGGTTCCCGGCCCGATTTGTTTTGGTGAATCGTCAAGTGGATCACTAAATGGGCGTTATGCTGGATTTTATGTTTGGCAGGGATCATCGAAGTTTGCGCAGTTTGCAAGTTACGTTAGCTAACTTGCTTGGGGGCGTTGGGCTACGTTGGTTTAGAGGCGACGACGGCCAGAGGCGCGGCTTGAGGCAGGCGTGCGGCGGCGTCGTGACTGCCCAAAAGCCAAGAATGCTAACTGCGCTCTTTGCAGGGCTACTTGCCTGCCTGCTGCTAGCCAGTGGGGCTAACGCTGCGACTCTTGAAACCGCCGCAGTGAGTGCCCAAGGCGCTATCAGCACTGTAGCTGGCACGCGAGGCGGCGTGGCTGGCGCGCAAAGCAGCAAAATTGCTGGGAAAAGTGGCACTGCGGCGGCTAGGCAAAGCAAGATAGCAGCTGGGGCCACTGGCGAGTGTGGGGCCACGGCAACCACTAGGATTCGGCCACTAATTTTAGTGGTTACCGATGGCTTGACCTGGCCCATCGTAAGAGACACGGCATCGCCGAGAGGCTATGCGCCTAACTATTTACTGACCTATCCGGGCATTCCGATGAATCTGGTGGGCACAGGTAGAAATTCAAAAACCTTAGACTTTAACTTAATGAGCACATTATTTTCAGGTAAAAACATTTATGGTCAAAATGGGCGCTATGGTTATAGTGAACTTATAGCCTCACCTCTAGTTAAAAGCTTGAAGGCGGCTGGATGTAGTGTGTCTGTGGATCCGTCTTTTAGTAAAAGGTATTATTACTCTGAGGGTTTTATTTCAGAGCCACTGGGTAGCTATACATCAGATGTCACTATTGCTTATTTTGATGGTGATCAATCCGGTTCATCAAGTTCTCATGCAAAGACGCTATTTACGGATATAGCTAAAATTCGAAACTACTATAACAACAGTGTTGATGTTATGGTGGTGTCTCTTAGTTGTGTGGTCCACCTGAGATCTGCGTATGATGAAGAATTTAAGGATGAGCAACCTTGCTTGGCTTTAATGCCTGAGTCGAAAGATCTCGATTCTACAAATGGCTATGTGCGAGTACCCTCTACCCGCACCAATAATCTAATTAAATTAACTGATATAGCCCCCACTATTGCGGCTCGCTATGGTGCAAAATCCCTGCCGGGAGCTATTGGTGTGGCTCTGCCGCTGACTCCTGAACGGGTTGATAAGGCACTGCTTGCTAAAAATTATGTAGAGTTGCAGAAAGACGATTCAGGTACAGAGAATAACGTAGAAACTATCCCTAGTTATCGGGTAGATCACGGAAACTTAATCAGCTTCTTGATTGCCCAAAATCAACACATGATAGCTTCGGGTAAGGTGGGTGTCTATAACACTTCACTTATGTTCATATTTTCACTACTTATTGCGCGAATGTGGTATCGGGAATTTGGCCGTGACTTAAAATTTTTCCATCGGATAGACCCGCAAGGCTATAGTCAATATTTTATTCGGTTTCGGCGGCTTTGTTTGTTTGCTGGCTGTTTACCAATTGGTTATTTGGCTGTCAATAGTATCCCGTGGTATTTATCCTATGCGTATGGAGATGAAAATTTCTATGGCCGAAATGATTATCTGGATTATGATGATCTAACTAAATTGCAGATATTAACTAGTGCTGCACTCGCAATAATGATAGGCTTGTTGTTGGTTTGTTTGATCGAACAGGTTTGCCGTAAATTCTTAAACTATGCTAGTAGTTTCATTTTTGTGGTTGGATTGAATGCCTTGCTTTGGCTCGGCGATGCGTTTAGTGGAGGTTATTTAACTCGCAATACTCCTTTGGGGGTGGATATAGTAGCTTCTGGACGCTTTTACGGAGTCAATTATGTGTCTTTTAGCTTTGGTGCACTAGGAACTATTATTGTAGTAGTTATCTGCGCTGACTGGTTGAAAGTGCAGTATGATTTACGGGTTTCCTTGCTTGTGTTAGGAGTTGTAGGTGCTATTTTAGTTGCGTGTATGGCCAGTCCGGCAATGGGTAATAATTTGACTGATTCGGTAATATTGGCAGTTACACTGTTAGTGCCTTTGTTGGAACTATGTAAACGTAATCTAAAGCTAAATGCTCTAGTCGCTTCAGGATTTTTGTTAGCAAATTTAGTGCTACTGGGTCTTTCGGGGGCTTTGACAGATGAGAAACTTAACTCTCTTAAAAATCCGTTTGTGCTAAACGGTAAGCATGGAATCTGGCTATCTCTGGCAGTGTTACTAGCGATAGTAGCTGTGGTTCGGCTTTGGTTTAAGCTCAGTCCTAACATTCAAGCCGCAAATGTTCCTGCTCGCTATGGCTTACTGATGGATACATTGACAGTACTGGTATTAATGGAACTAGCTCTGGATGATCAGGGTCTTTTAACTGTATTTAACAGTCTGAGTCTACTGATAGCTTTTGCTTGTGTGTTATATTTCGAATCCGTCATGCCGGTGGGCGTCAATGCGAAATCTGCAGATTCTGCAGACTTAGGAGGGTCTCAAAACAAGGCTCTACAGGTAACTTTTTCAAAGTGAGCTGGTCTTCAGACTGCGCTTCTAGTGCAGTGTAGTGGTTGCAAGGCATAAAAGTGTGGCAGTTTAGGAGTATGAAAATGGGTGCGTGGCTGGAGCATACGCTGGCGAAACTTTTTGTGGGACTACTTGCCTGCCTGCTGCTAGCCAGTGGGGCTAACGCTGCGACTCTTGAAACCACCGCAGTGAGCGCCCAAACCAAAGCAGCAGCTGGATCTGCGGTTACTCGCAACTGTGGGGCCACAGTAACCAGTCGCATTAAACCTCTGGTAATGGTGGTTACTTACGGCCTAACCTGGCGTGATCTAAATGGCGTTTTGGATGGGAAAAACATTGGCGCGAACGGCGACGGTGCAGAAATACGAAAATATGCGCAATATATAGCCGGATATCCGGCTACACCAATGAACCTGCTAATTCCTAAAAGTGCTAATTCCCTAAGTAAAAATGGGCAATTTGCCATGCTGTATTCCGGCCGGGGAGGTAATTACACCACTGCTGACTATGATCTGACCACCTCGCCACTAGGGCAAACTTTAAGGGCTTCTGAGTGTAGTTTCGCTGAGTATCGGGTGGGCGGTAGCTATGAGACCGAGCGTCCATTTGGTCAAAATCTAAGCGATGTAACGGTTGTGGATGCCGCATCGGTACCACTTACCGAGATTGCCAGTTATTTAAGCCGAATTCGCGTATATTACGGCGATAATGTTGACGTAATGCTGCTCTCGCTAGCAAACGGAACCTACTATTCAGACGGTCAAGCTGCCAAATTATATTTAGCTCTAGTGCCTGGCCTAAAAGATGTGAACGCCAAAACTGGGCGAGTGCAGGCGCCTTCTGTGCAGCGCGATAACTTAATTCAGTTAACAGATATTGCACCTACAATTGCGGCTCGTTATGGGGCAAAACCGCCACTGGGTGCTACTGGTAAAGCATTGCCGCAGGCCCCTGGGCGAGTCGACAACTCGTCGGCCATAGAGAAATGCGTGGACTTTTGGGAAGCCCAACAGTACTCAATTAATGAGGTAACTGTACCTGATACCCGCACAAACCTAATTTATTTCTTAATGGATCAAAGCACTCGTAGCCAGGCCTCACAAAAAGTGATGGGTTTCAATATGCTGTGCGTGGTGCTAGCAATGCTGGTTATTGTCTTAGTGTGGCGTAATAAGTTTCCGAAACTAGATTTCTATACAGATAACCCAGATCTAAGCCGGAAATACTTGCTGCTCATGCGCTGGCTGGCAGTGTTCACTGCTTGCTTGCCGGTAGGTTACCTGCTACTTAATGCCACCTCATGGTACCTATTTGGGGTTGAACCAAATGATTACAGATTTATAGTTACCGGCAGTATTCCTGAAGATAATCAGGCTATTGTTGGTTTAACGAAGCTGCATTTAGTGACCTTTATGGGGGCAGTAGCTATAGCTGTGGTACTTACCTGCCTACTGGAATTGGTCACTATAAAATTTGCAAACTATTCTGTCAGTTTCATTATTGCCTGTGCAGTAAACGGTCTACTGTGGCTAGGCGACGGTATTACTGGCGGTAACCTGGCCTTTAACAGTCCTCTAGCGGTAAGCGTTCTAACCACACAGCGCCTATACGGCCTGTCTGACGCTGGTTTTGCCATTGGTGCGGTGGGTTTTGTGCTGGCTTTGGTGACCTTGGCCAGCTGGCTAAAACCCCGCCGAGGTTTGCGTACGTCCCTGATAGTGGCGGGCATTATTGGCACCTTGGGTGTGGTCACCATTGGGCTGCCGAGCCTGGGCGATAACGCTACGGGCGCGCTAGCCCTGGCAATTACGCTGGTGGTGGCCATGCTGAAGCTTGCGAACCATAACCTACGCCTGCGTGACTTGGTTATTTCCAGCTTAATTGGCGCTAGTTTATTATCAGTAATAGCAGTTATTGAATGGTGCTGTTTTGGGAGCAACTCCAGTTATTTAGGGCATTTGGGTCAGAAATTCTTGGACGGCACTTTCGTTGATGTTATGGCGGTGCGAATTGCTGCTCTACTAAGCCCAGTTTTTGCGGCAGATGATGAAGCAAGCACCAAGCTAATCTTTGCGCTGATAACCACAACGCTAGTGATTTTGGCTTGGATTAAAGTTTACCGTGCTACTCGACGCCCTGATATACCAATGCGTTATGTGGTTACCTTTAACGCCTTAACTACCTTGGTTTTACTTGAGTTAGCACTCAACGATGCCGGCTTTACGATGGTGCGCTATAGCCTGTGCTTGCTAGTGCCACTGGCGCTGGTGATGAGCGTGGAGCTGAAGCTATTTAGGGTGACCGCCGTCGAAACTAAGCCAGAAACGCTCGCCGCTTCGAGGTAAACCCTCAACTGGCCCATTGCAGACATTATGCTTTGGTTATGTTCCGCAAAGACGATCGAGGTATCCCCGGGTCAACCGCGTTGGAAGCTACCGGCCTGCGCTGGCTAGCTGACGCCATGGACGACGGCGGCGCGGCTGTGGTGCCCGTGCGTAGCGGGCGTGGGTGGCTAGAAGAACCTCAGCTTAATGACAGGCGCTGCACCCCTAAAGCCGCTTTCAGTTTCGGTCGTGCGCTAGCCCACACCCACGCCGCTGGAGCCTCACACTGGGGTGCACCGCCGCAGGGCTGGGAAGGTGACGGCTGGATGGGTCGTGCGCGTCTACCTTTGCGGGCTGAGGCTTGGACCGATAGCTGGGGCGAGTTTTTTGCGACAGACCGGATCATGCCCATGCTGGCCCCGGCTCGTGACAATGGCTCGATTGACCGCTCGGGCGCCGTCGTGATCGAAAAACTCTGCGAACGCCTACGTGACGGGGACTTTAACCACTCCCAACCCCAGCTGCTAAGCCAAGCCGGAACACCTGTAGCCCGCCTGCACGGGGATTTGTGGAGCGGAAACGTGCTGTGGTGTCCGGTGGGGGATGTGGCGCGCAGCTGCAAGGAGTTTTTGAGCGAGAAAACCACTGATCAGCCCCAAGGTGGCGCAGCCATAATGAAAGGTGGCGCTGCCATAATGACCAGCGCCCAGCAGCTAGAAGCCTTCGCTGGTGGGCCGGTAGTTGGGGTGATGATCGATCCGGCTGCGCACGGTGGTCACGCGGAGACTGATTTGGCTGATTTGGGCCTGTTTGGGCAGCAGTATCTAGACAGCGTCTATGAGGGCTATCAGAGTGTTTCACCGCTAGAGTCCTACTGGAGTGAGCGGGTGGGGCTGCATCGCGTACACATGCTGATCGTGCACGCGATGCTGTTTGGGGGCGGCTACGGTTACGAAACCGTGCAGGTGGCCAGGCATTATGTATAAAGTTAGGAGGTTTGCGGACATGTTTTGCCGCTTTAAGACCGACATCTTTAGGGCTGACGTTGGCGCTGCTTTTGCTGGTGGGGCCGGTGCGGATAAGGCCGACGTCGGCGTGGCAGCTTTGATGCGAGCGGTTACGAAAATCTTTGCCGGGCTGATTGCCTGTTTACTACTGCTCTCTAGTGGCGCTAGTGCGACAACTTTCAGCGCAGCAACTGTGCCAAGTATGGCTGGTGACAAAAATGCGGCTAGAGCACAAAACTGGGCTGGAGTGGGCGCCGTCGCCAGTGCAAACACAACTGGTAAGTGCGGGGCTGGTACAAAAACGCGAATTAAGCCCTTGATTTTAGTGGTTGCCAGCGGAATAACCTGGCAAAACTTACAAAGCCAAGACTCGTACACAAAAAACTATCTAATGGGCTATCCGGCCACGCCCATGAATCTGGTGATACGCGGCCATAAAGACGGCGCTAACTTCAATGAACAGCTAGCCATGCTATTTTCGGGCCGGCGCGACAAATTCACTCGCAAATACCGTAACGACGACATTATTAACTCTCCGCTAGCTAAAACTCTAAAAGCGGCCGGTTGCACATTTGCCGTAGATCCCGCGCTACCTGATAGAGAATATTATACTGATGCCAGGCCTGGACAACTATCAAGAAGTGATTTGGCGGATGTTACTGTCGTAGAAGCAACTTATGATAACGCAGATAAAGTTGTCTCTAAGCTGCGCCAGTTAAAGAGTTGTTATGGCTCTAGTGTTGATATTATGACGATTTCGATTACCACCGAAAACGGTCTTTCTGATGATGATAGGCTCTATTTAGCGCTAATTCCGTCTCTGCGTGATGCTAATGCTGCTGGGGAGAAGGTGCGAGTACCCTCTACGCACCAAAACAACCTGGTGCAATTAATCGACATTCCTGTAACCATTGCAGCTCGTTATGGCGCTAAATCACCCGAAGGTGCCTCTGGACAAGCCTTGATACAGAATCCACAAACTATTAATAAGCCTGTGTTCGTTGGCGAGCGTGTAGGCGGTTTAAGGCAGGAGCAAAATTCCTCCGATAATTCCGCTACAACTAAAGTTACTTCTGCGCGTCAGGATTTAATTAACTCATTAATTAACCAAAATAACCACGCTCGTGCTTCCCGTGCTGTGATGGTTTACAATACTATAATCATAGTTGTTTTTACTCTGGCTGTAGTGTGGCTATGGTGGCGTAAATGTTAAAGCGTAGATTCTGTAGCATGAAAGGTGCAGAATTTAGTAGCAAACGACTCCTTTCCTTACAGCGTCTGAGTATATTTACTGCCACGCTACCGGTAGGGTATTTGCTAATTAATTTAGTCCCCTGGTATTCGGTGATAATTACCGGGTCTTTCACTATCAGTGATAGTACCTATCAGGAGGTAGATACCTTTAAAACTGTTGCGCTACAAGTATTAACCGCTACTGCTGGCGCGGTACTAATAGCTTTAGTGCTAACCGCGCTAATTAATTGGCTAACCCGAAAATCTGCGAGCTGCTCTACTGGCTTTATTGTTGCCGCCGCATTAAACGGTTTAATTTGGTTTGGCGATGGAATTAGCGGCAATCACCTCACCTTCAACAGTCCCTTAACCATGAACGCGCTGGTGGCAGGGCGTTTTTATGGGGTGTCCAATACGGCTTTTGCTTTCGGAGCGGTAGGGGCCATGATTGCCCTGCTGGCCTCGGCTGATTGGCTCAAATCCCGCTATAGCCTACGCACCAGTTTGCTGGCAGTTTCCGGGGTTGGTTTATTGCTGGTAATTGTCGACGCCGCCCCCTTCTTAGGTGCCGACTTTGGTGGTGCGCTGGCACTAATTCCCACACTAGGCGTGGCCCTAGTGAAACTATCCGGCCGCAGCCTGCACCCACGTATTTTGGCGCTTCTCGGCCTTATTTCCGCTGGTTTACTTTCGGGCGTAGCAATCTTGGAATGGCTACTGCGTGGGGAAAACTCCACCCACCTAGGCCGTTTTGGTGGGCAGCTATTAGACGGCACTTTCCTGGCCACCATTGGCAAAAAACTTAAGGCTCTAGTGGGCCCATTCATTGACTCCAATGGCCAGATGGGCTTGATGATTGTGAAGATTATTGTGGCCCTAGTGGTGGTGAGCCTTGTGGTGGTGGTGTGGTTGCGACTTTATCGCGCCACGCGCCGACAGGGTGTGCCCGAGGTGTATCGGCTGCAGCTAGACACCCTAACAGTGCTGCTGTTGCTGGAAGTGGGTCTCAATGATTCGGGTGCCTCGATGGCGGTCTACAGCCTGTTCCTGTTGGTGCCCCTGGCCTGCCTGATGTCCCTGGAACTGCCGGCAAAACCTGATACAGAGACTACTGTAACTGGCTGACTGTCGGTGATCTGGGCAGGTGGCTTTGTTGTCTGGCACGTGCAGCTCTAAGTGTTGCTGCTTGAGTAAAAACTTGTAATTTGCTTCGGGAATCGTCAGCTGTCTCGTTAAATGGGCGCTATGCTGGATTTCATGTTTGGCAGCGATCGCTTAGGTTTACGCAGTTCACGTCTTATGCAGGTGAGCGGCCTGTCTGGAGACGCTGGGTTACGTCGGTTTAAAACCGACGGCGAGACACGTGTCTTTGGTGCAGTTGATGGCAGCGTGATAGCTAGCCGAATAGCAATAGCGCTGGCGAAACTTTTTACGGTAATTCTTGTGTGTCTGCTGGTGTTAGCCAGTGGAGCCAATGCTGTGACTATTAAAAGGGACGGGTTGCAACATAAGTCTTCGCAAGTAACAAATACTTGTGGAGCTACAGCCACTACCAGAATTAAACCTCTTATTGTGCTGATTGCAAGTGAGCTAACTTGGCAAAGTATTAGCGTGATCGCAAATCATAAACCTATGGAAAATGGGAAATATTCAGAATATGACAGCATGAAGGCTAAATATATTGAAGGTTATCCGACTGAACCAATGAATGTATTTGTTCCGAGGTCTAAACTTGATGAAAAAGATCTACTTGCCTCGCTAATGTCAGGGAAGCAAAACGATTTCGTTAACGATGATTATAATATCCGTACTTCAATGTTGGTGCGCAGTTTGAAATCTGCTGGCTGTAGGGTTAGGCAAATCGTTGCAGAAGATGATTATTACAGTGGATATTGGCCTTATGGCGTTAAGTGTAGATTGTTTGAAGGTTATCCAGCGGATGTGACGATTGTTGATGCTAGAAATAAAAGCGAGTATCGATATGCGGAGTACCTTAGCCTATTTCGAGCATATTATGGTGACAATGTTGACATAATGCTTATCTCGCTTAGTAGCGACCATTATACCTCAAGTCGTGAGTATAAAAAACTTAATCTCGCGCTAATTCCTAGTCTAGATAGATCTGTGTTCGATAAAATATTTTCAGGGTCTTCTCTTGGTTATAGTGGTAATTTAACTAGGTTAACTGACATAGCCCCTACTGTTGCGGCTCGCTATGGCGCTATGCTTCCTGAAGGGAGTGTGGGTAAGGCGTTGCCGCAATCTCCTGGTAGAGTTGATAAATCGGCTTTTAAAGACCGGCAAGTAAGTCTATGGAATGAAGGCTATCGGGAGATTTACAAGGCTTCTGTACCTAAAGCACGTTTGTCTTTAATTGACTCTCTGATAGAGCAGGGAAAGAAAATTGAAGTCTCACAAGATGCTGCCAACTTTAATGTGCTGGCGATGCTATTTCTCCTACTAGTTCCGGTTGTGGTGTGGTTAAGTGGGGTCGCTAAATTCGAGTTTTCTCCAAAGGGGTTCAAAACAACTGGCATAAGGTCACTGGTTGAGCGCAACCTACTTGTCTTTGCAGCTTGCGTGCCATTGGGATGTATATCACTTAGCGTAACTCGTTGGTATGCGTGGAGGATGAATTCAACTCCTGCAAGCGCTAACTACCCCGATGTTGTCAGTAATTACGAAGATCCTGGTAATGGTGCAGATTTGGGGTATATTCCATTTGTGGCGGCTATTATCGGCATAAGTTTAGCGATTACTTGCTTGGTGCAGCTAGTAACCATAAAATTCGCTAATTACGCAAGTGGCTTCGTAATGGTTTGTGTGTTAAATGCTTTCTTTTGGTTGGGTGATGGTCTCAGTGGTAGTCATCTAATCCTGAATAGTCCTTTTGCTATGGCTGCCCTCGATTCGACTAATTTACATGGGCTATCTGGTGCCGGTTTTGCTTTTGGGGGTATGGGGGCTCTGGTGGTCTTGGCGTACCTTGCTAGCCGACTTGATCGCAGTTTAAGCCTGCGCATTTCTCAGATGACAATAGGGGGAATCGGGGTATTACTTATATTGGCTACGGCTTTGCCGAGCTTAGGGGATGATTTTGCTGGAGCCGTAGTTTTTGGGGTTGCGTTGACGGCGTTAATCTTGAAACTGTCTAAACCCAGCTTACGCTTGTCTAACATCTATGTTTTAAGCTTAATTCTATTTATTTCGCTATCGATCCTGACGTTTACTAAATGGTGTGGTTCTGGTGAGAGCCCTGATTACCTTTCTGCTTTTGCTGCGGGTATTGATCATAGGTTCATGGCTTTGATGGCGCCATTTTTAGCTGAATCTGACTATGTGGCTGTGAAAATGTTAGTTGCATTAATAGTGATGGCATTAATTGTTTGGGTTTGGGTAAAGTTCTATGTCGCTATTCATGCGTCGGAAACATTTAGCATTGTTGTTTTGATGTTCGCCCCAGTGACTGCTTTGATGTTGCTGGAAGTGGCCCTAAATGATTCGGGCGCCTCGATGGCGCTCTACAGTCTGTTTTTGCTGGTGCCTCTGGCCTGCTTTATGTCCCTGGAACTACCACAAAAACTTGGTGTAACAGGGAGTGATGTGACAACAGAAGCTGTGGTGGAGATGGGAGATGGGGTTGCGGGGTCTCATCGGGAGGCGACGTTATAAGACGCGCAGACTCATTGCGGCCTCAGCGAAAACAACTAGTTACCACTAAAAGCGATGGCGCAGCCACGTGTGTTCAAAGTGGCTGCGCCATGCGGCTGGCACGTTACTTAAGTAAGCCCGGTTCAGGGCGCTTTTAGGCCCTGGGCCGCAGCATGCGGTAGGGCTCAAAGGGAGCTTGTGAAGCTGGCGCCTGGTTGACGTTTGCTTGGCTCCCGCGTTTACTCAAAAGGCGGCTGACAAGGCTTGGACGCAGTTTACGCGTAGTTTTACGAACCTGACGGAACTGCTCCAGGCGGTGCAAGCGCCCAGCCAAATTATTGACGCTAACGCGGTGAGTGATCGAGCAAGGCACTTCCAGCACCGTGAAACCAGCTTCAAGTGCCTTCACACTCAACCAGGTTTCCACGCCCCAGCCCCTAGAGAGCTGATTCTTGCAAGCCTCAAACACAAAACTGTTCATGCAGCGCTGCCCCGAAAGCGGAGCTTGCGGCTGCCAACCGGTAGCCTCGCTGATAGCCTTACGGGCCGCGCCCAGCACAAAACCATGCCCACCAGCGCCTTCAAAAGCTGGTGGCACCGCAATGCTCATAGAGCAACGCCCGCTGGCCACAGGCTCAATCAGCACCTCGCAAGCCGAGGCACTAGCGCCCAGGTCGCCGTCGACAAACAACAGCAAATAGTCCGCACCCGGCTGGGCAGACTTACGCAAATAAGCCACGCCCGAGCCCATGGCCGCCCCCTTGCCGCGCTTGTGAGGCTTAGAAATGACCTCCGCACCAGCGCGTTTAGCGATTTTGGCGGTGTCGTCGGTAGAACCGTCATCAACCACCACGACCCGCTCCACCCCGGCAATGCCTAGGGCCGCCTGCACGGTTGCGGTGATGCGCTCAGCCTCGTTATAGGCCGGGATAATCACTGCCACCGGCAGCTTGCCGAAATAATCCGCATACTGAAGGCGCTGGTCAACCACGTAGGCAACAGCGCGGTCGGGCAGATACTCGCTGGCGGCGCAGCAGTTAGTGCTGGCCTGCCCAGACTGCGCGGCGGCTTGCCCAGACTGTGCGGCGGCTCGCTGGGCTTGCGCGCCAGGATGACTGGCGTCGTTGTGCGCCGGGGCCGGGGTGCCAGCGACGGCTTGCGCAGGGGTGCCAGCGACGGTGTCAGTGGCTGGTGCCTGCGAGTGAGCCTCCATCTGGGCAAGTTTTTGAGCGACCTCTTGTGCCGGGGTGAGGGTCACGGTGCTTCCTTAAAATCGCTGATTTACAGGTTCACCTGGCGGGAAATGATGCCGGCCTTGGCGCGGCGCTCATCAGCGTTCAGAGCGGCGTCGTCAGCCAGGGCAGCCTGTAGGCGTGCACCCAGCGCCTGCATGGGGGCGGTTAGCTGCTCGGCGGTAGTGCCCGGCTCAAGCTGCCACACCGGGATGGCAATGCCGTAAGCGCGGAAGGCACCCAGGAAAGAACCCAGGCGGGCGCCGTCGTCGCTAAGCTCAGACTCACGGGCGGCGTGCACCTTGGCCAGGGCGTTGAAGAAGGCGTCCTCATCCTCCTCACGCACCCAGCGCACGTACTCCTTACCGCTCATGCGGCACCAGAAGGCGTGCTCCACGCCTGGGACCTGGCGGGTGGCCACAATCTCGTCGCGAGACTGGGTGACCAGGTTGTTTAGCTCCTCATCACTGAGCTCGCCGGGGGCGGCCCAGAAACCAAAAGAGTCGTGCAGCTGGAAAACCGGCTCAAAGTCGGCGTCCAGCAGGTCCTGTAGGCGCGGGCCGGGCTCAGGTAGGGTGCTTAGCTGCAGGCCAGTGTTGTTTTCTAGCTCCAGGGTGTTGAGCAGGGCGTAGGCGACGTCGCGCGAGGCGTCACCGGAGTGCTTGGTGGTCTGCATGGCAACCAGGTAGCGGTCGTCGGCGCGGCGCATGCCCTGGGTTAGGTCCGGCAGCAGGGTGGCTAGCTCAACTGTGGTGCCACGGTGAGCAGCCGGAATGTGTTCGCTGTCGTTGAGCTTAACGGTCATGGTGGCGGCGGGGATGATCTGCGCCATGGCGACCAGTTCAGCTTCATTCTTAAGGCCGGCGAAGGGGCGGGCTACAAATTCAACCTTCTGGGGCTTGGCGGGGGACTGCACAGCCTGGGCGGCCTTTTTGGCCTGGGCGCGGGCGCGGCGCTGACTCTTTTTCGACATAAGGCAACCCTACAGGGTTAGGGCAAGGTTATGCCGGGCCAGGCTGCGCGCCGACGCTGAAATTAGGGCGCGGTTTAGCTCAGTTAGCTCAGGCGGCCAGGTTGATGCTACGGCGAGCTTGGCTCAGGCTGCGAGCTTGGCTCAGGCTGCCTTGATACTCAGGCGGCTAGCTTGGCGCTAACCTCGATTAGGCGTGAGAGTAGGGCTTCTAGCTCGTCGGTGCGGCGCTCGTTGGGGGCGAAGGTGTCGATGCCCTCAAAGTCCATGGGGAAAGTCAGGGCTAGCTGGGCGCGGATGTCGTACATGTCGAACTGTGCGGACAGGGTACGCCACTGCTCAACAGCGCGGATGGCGCCGTCCCAGGAGTAACCCACGAAAGCCACAGCCTTGCCGATTAGCTCGGGGCTGATGGAGTCGACGGCGTTCTTGAAGGCGCCGGGGATGGTGTGGTTGTACTCGCTGGTTACGAAGATGTAGCCGTCCTGCTCGTCTAGAGCCTTGGCCCAGGCGGCGACGGCGTCGTTGTCATACTTGCCACCCAGAACCATGGGAGCAACCGGGCCGTTAAACATGGGGATGTCGTAGTCCTTCAGGTCAATTACGGTGAACTCGGCCTCGGGGTGGCTGGCGCGGGCCTGCTCCAGGATCCAGTTGCCGATCTGGTCACCTACGCGACCCTCGCGGACGGAACCGACTACGATACCGATCTTGGTCATGATGTGCTCCTTTAAGTATTTGGACAGTGTCTAGAGGTTTAAAAGTTTGTTGGCAGACTGCCTGTCTTAAGGGTTTGGCTTTTCTGCCAGGTTGAACTGTGATGACTTGAGTCTAGATTGTTTAACTTTCAACTGTCTAGCGAATTTTGGGACTTTTGGCATAAAAGTGGTCCGGTAGACATTTAGTCAAACCGGACCGCTAAATGTTTGCGGGTAGCTACGACGGCGTCGAGAAACCTTGCAACCCCCAAAAGCGCACTGATCTTAGGTAAACCGCGACAATCAGGGGCAAGCTGCAGTGCTCAAGTCGCAGCGATCAGGGGCTAGCGCGACATTCAGGGGCGAACCGCGATGGCCTCAATCTCCACTCGGGCCCCCTTGGGCAGTGCGGCCACGCCGAAAGCAGCGCGCGCGGGCAGTACCGGACCGGTGAAGAACTGGGCGTATACCTCGTTGACTGCTACAAAGTCGTTGATATCCGCCAGCAGCACGGTGGTTTTAACTACGTCGGCAAAGCTCAGGCCGGCAGCCTTTAGGATTTCGCCGATGTTGGTCAGACTCTGGCGCGCCTGGGCCTGGATGTCGCCCTCGACCAGCTGTCCCGTGGCCGGAACTAGGGGAATCTGGCCGGAAATGAAAACCTGGGCGCCGGCGTCGTCGCCAGTGGAAACGGCCTGAGAGTAGGGGCCGACGGCGGCGGGGGCGTTAGGGGTGGAAATTGCGGTGGGCATGGGACCTCCTAGATTGGCTTGGTGCCTATGGGTCCATCCTAGTTTGGGGTGGTCCTAGTTTGGGGCGTTGGGGCTGGGTATTGCGGCGCGGGATGTGCTGGCGCCGGTGGGGTGCGCCAATGTGTGGCAGTGTGGGTGCGCCAGTATGGGCCGCACAAAAACTGACATTTCGTCCGTTGCCTATAAAACCCCATGGAAAAATCATAGGGAAGGGATGATTTTGCCTGTATTTGTGAGTATTTGCATGTGATGGGGTGATTTTTGCGGGTAAGCTGTGCCACACTACAGACATGCATGAACGAGCTGGCCAACCCGCCTTATCTGAAGATCTCATCAATGTCGAAGAAGTTCGCCAGGCCTACTACGACCTGGTACCGGACCCTGCCGTACCCGCTCAGCGCGTAGTTTTCGGCACCTCCGGTCACCGTGGCTCCTCCCTAGACACTGCTTTCAATGAAGCCCACATTGTGGCAACCACCGCCGCAATTGTTGAGTACCGCGCCTCCCAGGGCACCGACGGTGTGCTCTACCTGGGCCGCGACACTCACGCCCTATCGCTACCGGCCTGGCGCTCCGCCGTCGAGGTGCTGGTAGGCGCTGGCGTGAAGGTCGCTATCGACTCTCGCGACTCCTACACCCCCACCCCGGCCGTCTCCCACTCCATCCTGGTAGCTAACGGCGCTGGCACCCCCGAGGGCGTACGCACCTCCGGCCCCGGCCTAGCTGACGGTATTGTCGTCACCCCCAGCCACAATCCTCCGCGCGATGGTGGTTTCAAGTACAACCCGCCCACTGGTGGCCCTGCCGGCTCTGACGCCACTGGTTGGATTGCTAACCGCGCCAACGAACTACTAGTGGACGGCGCCTGGCGCAACGTGCCGCGCGTGCCCATCGACGAGGCCCTCAAGAGCGAGCTGGTAATCCGCCACGACTACCGTGAGCTGTACGTAGCTGACCTGGCCAACGTGGTTGACATGGAGGCCATCCGCAAGGCTGGCGTGCGCATCGGTGCAGACCCGCTAGGTGGCGCCTCGGTTGAATACTGGGCTGAGATTGGCGAGCGTTACGGCCTCAACCTCACCGTGGTCAACCCCAAGGTAGACCCCGCCTGGTCCTTCATGACCCTGGACTGGGACGGCAAGATCCGCATGGACTGCTCCTCGCCCTACGCCATGGCCTCCCTGCGTAACGCCATGACCCCTGACGCTTCTGGCGCCACCCCTTACGATGTCGCCACCGGTAATGACGCCGACTCTGACCGTCACGGCATCGTCACCCCCGACGGCTTGATGAACCCCAACCACTTCCTGGCTGTGGCCATCGAGTACCTGTTCACCCACCGTCCCGGTTGGGGCAAGGACTGCGCCGTAGGCAAGACCCTGGTTTCTTCCAGCCTGATTGACCGCGTGGTGGCATCCATCGGCCGTAAGCTGGTGGAGGTGCCCGTAGGCTTCAAGCACTTCGTGCCCGGCCTGCTAGACGGCTCCGTGGGCTTCGGTGGTGAGGAAAGCGCGGGAGCTTCCTTCCTGCGTTTCAACGGCGAGGTATGGACCACCGACAAGGACGGCATCATCCTGGCCCTGCTGGCCAGCGAGATCATCGCCGTCACCGGCAAGAGCCCCTCGCAGCTACACGTTGAGCAGGTGGAGCGCTTCGGCGCTTCGGCCTACGCCCGTGTTGACGCCGCTGCCACCAAGGAAGAAAAGGCCAAGCTGGCCGCACTTTCTCCCGAGAACGTCACCGCCACTGAGCTGGCTGGTGAACCCATCGAGCAGCGCCTGGTACGCGCCCCGGGTAACAACGAGCCGATCGGCGGCCTGAAGGTCACCACCAAGGACGCTTGGTTCGCGGCCCGTCCCTCCGGCACTGAGGACGTGTACAAGATTTACGCCGAGTCCTTCCTGGGTGAAGAGCACCTGAAGGAAGTTCAGAAGGAAGCCAAGAGCGTAGTTAGCGCAGCGCTAGCCAACTAATCTCGCTTAGCTAACTGGGGTCGGGTGCATTAGTGCCCGGCCCCAGTTTGTTTGCGGCCCAGTTATGTACATCCCAGTTATGGCAAGCACGAACAGACTGCTACACCGTGTCAGCTAAATATATAAGGTTTTTCCCTAGAATAAGGCCATGAGCTCTACCTCTTCAGTGCCCTCCGCTGCCAGCCCTGACGCGGGTGCCAAGCTGCCAGCTATGTCAGCTGGAGCCCGCCAGACGCGCCCCAGCTCCAGCATGCCAAAGGTGGAGTATCAAGACCCAGATAGTGACATCACCGCTGACGAGGCCATCAGCTCTGTGCCCTTCCAACAGTCACTGCCAGGCCCGGAAGATGATGTATTGCTAGCTAGCGGCCAGCCGCTTGCTGCTGCTTCAGCTGCTGCACAACAGCGCGCGCAAGAACGCCCTGGGCGGCGCCCTACCGCTGAGCAAATTAGGCGCCGTCCCAGCACCCGTGCCTGGGTGCCTAACCAGCATGGAGCCTGGGGGATGCTAATCATTCCACCCCTGGTGGGGGCCTTTATTGGGGGTTGGTCTTGGCATTACCTGCTGATCTGGCCGGCTTTCTGGATGGGATATTTTGCGTTCTGGGCCTGGACCCAGTGGCTACGCACCCGCTCAGAAGCTAAGCGTCTACTGCTGCTGGTGCCCATGATCTGGTATTCGGCAATTTGCGCTATAGCTGGGCTGGCGAGCCTAATCAGCGCCCCCTACCTGATCCGCTGGGCCGCAGTTTTCGCTCCGCTATTGGCGCTGGCCCTGTGGCAGGTGCGCATAGGTAAAGAGCGCTCGCTGCTTAGCGGCGTCACCACCACGCTTGCGGCCACGCTAATGACCGCAGTTAGCTACGACGTCGCCACTGGCGGCGCCGGCGGGTTCCTAGGCTTAGAGAAGGGTGCCAGCACCCTAGAAAGCTTTGGGGGACCTCAAAACCTAACCGGCTGGCACTGGGCCTGGCTGGTTACCGCCCTGGTTAGCGGCTATTTCGTGGGCACTGTACCTTACGTAAAAGCCATGATTCGTGGCCGAGGCAAGCTCGCCATGATCTGCCTTAGCTTTGGCTTCCACCTGGTGGGGCTAGCTCTGGTGGCATATGCGGCCAGTGCCGGCCTGATCGGCTGGACCAACCTGGCCTTGTGGGTGGTGCTAACTGCGCGCGCCCTAGTACTGCCACTTATGCAGCGCCAGAGGGTACGCAAGCGCGCCAAGGTGATTCGCCCCCGCGTGGTTGGGGTCAGCGAAATCATCATTAGTATCGTTATGATTATGGCCATTTTCCTGCCTTAAATCTGCTTCGATAATTGAATCTGGCTAATTGCCCGACGCCGCCTCTAGTGCGGCGTCGGCTTGTTTGGGCTGGGGCGCGGGCCGGGGCTGGGAGACGGTGAAGGCTGCGGGGCGGGCCTGCTCGACGCTGTGGCCTGGCTTGGCGTCGGCTGCGACGGAGTGGGTGCTTGGGGCTGGCTTGGCGCCGCCTGGCGTGGGGTGGGCGCTGGCTGCGGTGAAGGCATGGGGGCAGGCTCTGCTACCGGGGTGCGTTTAATTTGGAAAGTGGCTTGCTCACGCGAAACCACAGTTTTACCCGCATCCTGGTTCCAAGCCCTATTAAAGGTTTGCGCGCCCGGCTCATTAGCTAGCTGCTTAGCTGAACGCGCATAGACACGCTGATCATGCTGATCGCCGCCCTGATGTACAGTGACTACATTGGTGCGGTTAGTGGCGCTAACCGGCGCCTTGCCGTCTAAGCTGGGCACGATATCGTCGGCGTTTTCCATGCTCAAATACTGTGTACCTGGCGGAATTACGCTATTGCCGGTGGGGCTACCGGCGGTAGCTGTAGCCACAATATTGAAACGTGCCCGCACCTGCGCATTAGCGGTTAGGTTCGTGGCCACAATCCCACCCTGGGAGTGGCCGTAAATGCATACCGGGTCAGTGCTTTTAATGCCGGCCTTAGTCATGGCGGCAACCACTAGCTGCGAATAGTCGTCACTGGCGCCGGCATTAGCCTGTAAGTTAGTTAGTAGATCCTGGGGATTTGACTGGCCCGCAGTCCACTGTTGTGTGCCCGGCAAAATCACCTGGTAGGAGCAGGTTCCATCAGAATAGGTGGTTTTAATGATAGAAAAAGCTCCAGTTTGCGGATCAGAAGAATTTATGTGATCGCAGTAATTAATAGTGTCGGCCACCGAGCCGTCATATTTACTTGTTAACGGCTTGAACTTAACCTGACTGGCCTGGCCTACCCCGCCGGCAGTTTTTGCTATACCTGCCAATACGGCAGCAGCTAGCTCAGCGCCCACAGCAGATTTAAAAGAGAAACTGAGCGGCCCCATAGCGGGGGAGGGCATGTCCATGCGCAGGCCGTCGCTGATCAGGGTGAGTCGGTAATTCTTTTTCCCGCCAGCTAGATACGCCAAGTAGTAGTTGGTGGCCTCAACATCGCTAAGTTCTTTTGGGTCAACCCATTTACCGCGCCAATAAATCTTATTGCCATCTGCAATTCCATAGGTTAGCTGCGCCTTTACCCCGGACAAGTATAGTTTAGCTTCAGGCCCCAGAAAAGCGCCGGCGTAAACCATGGCTGCCTGCAGAAATGCGCCAAGGCTAGGGCTAGCTTTATAAATAGCAATTAGAGCAGGCGCTTTACTAATTAACCAGCCCCCATAGCCACTACGAACCAGCAATATCACTATCTGATAAATAGCTTTAGCGTCCTCTAAATCAATATCTATTCCTAACGCTTTAAGCTTTTTCTGCAGAGTTTGAGGGTTATCTAGGCCGTATTTGCGTAGCTCGGCACGTACCGCACCCTCACTTAGAAAATTGTTCCTCTTATGCTTAGCCATAGAGACAGGATTGGCGCGTTTAAGCCCCTCTAATTTCCACGATGCCTGGGCTTTAACTTCGGCATCGGTGTAGAGGTTATAGCCCACTTGTAGGGCGTCAGCGTTAGTTTCACACTGACCGATGCAGGTTCTTAAAGCCTTGGTTGTGGCGGCGTCCATCTCAGGGGGCAGCCGCTTGGGTGGGGGCTGAGGAAATATTGGCGGGGGTTGTAGTGGCATACGCGGTAGTTCCAGCGCCCCAGGATTGGGCTCTGCGCGAGCTACCTTATAGGCATTGTTGGCTTGTTCCAACAGTGAATGAACTTTCATAACCTGCCGTTTAAGCCTCATCAGCACCTGCGGATCTACATGCAGATTTTTATCGGGCCCGGAAACGTAGACAATGTCGCCCATGTTTAGGCCTAGCTGGGGGTGTTTAGCGCCTGAATGTCATTGTCGACGGCGCCGATCAGTACGTTTATGGCGGCGCTCAGCTGCGCTAAAGACTGGCCAGCGGCCTGCGCCGCGCTACCACGCCACTGGCTGGGGATGGTAGGCACCTGGCTTTTAGCGTTTATAGCCAGCTGCCTAACGTAGTGCAAGTTATTCATGACTAAACGCTAAAGCGCCAAGTCAAGGCCGCGCTTTAGGGGTGTGGATAAAGCTGTGGGGGTAAAAAAGTTCCCCACCGGTGCATTAATTCGTAATTAGAACTCGTAGAGTGGGCCTATAAAGGCAATTCGTGCAGAGTGAGTATGGTTGCGGCAGTGGGGTTGCGGCAGTGTCTGTAGGTGCGATGTTAGGGGCTGAGTGAATTACTGGCCCGAGCGGATTAGTCTTAGCAGATCGTCGTCGTAGGCGGGGGAGAAGTCAAAACGCACCCCTTCAGCCATACGCTGTTTAACCAGTTGCCGGCACACAATCTGCATAGAACGTGGTAAGAGCTGGTAACTCTCGTGGCGGTGAATCAAAATCAGATCCGCCTCCTGGCTCAGCGCCCACACCAATAACACCAGTTCACGCTCGCTAAAAGTGCATTCGTAAATAAATTTATCGAGCGGGGGCAAAAGAGTTTTACACGCTTGCAGCATCTGCTCACGGTGGGGTGGCGGCTCAGTGAAACCGCGCAGACCATCAAGGGTTTCAAAAGTTTGCGCCACGGTCAGCTGCGGCCATAGCTGCGCCTCCTGGGTTAGGGCCACAGCCCCCGGCCCAGCCCAGCGCGGCCCGGTGATCTCCATAGCTTGGCGCAGGGCTGCCGAAGGGTTATTCCAGGCGGCACTTTTACGCAGCATATATAGGGCCACATAGGAGATGCCTTCAGCCATAAAGCCGTAAATGACTACCGGCCAGGTGGGATCATCAGAAAAGAAACTGTACTGGTTAAGCCAGCCCAGCAGCATGTCAGGTTTGTGGTGCATGAGTGCAGCCAGCGGCCCAGACCACCACATCACGCAAATCCAGGTGCCGATAAGTGCGTTAACTATCCGCATCCAGCGGCGCGGCGCATGCGGCCAAATCACTGCCCACAGTAACGCGAGTGAAGAGGTCAGTGAACCCATCACCACCACGCCCACAGCCAGCCAACTGGCTTTTTGAAATTGCATGTGGGGTAGCGTGCCCAGCATTACGCCCGCAAACAGCACCCCGGAAATTAGCATTTGCGAAATTTCCATGGCGGTTTGGGCGGCTGCAGCTGAGGCGGTGGGGGTTAGGGCGTCGGTGCGCACCAGGGCGTCAGTGCCGTTGTCGTAGGCTACGCGCGTGTGTTGGGTGATGATTTTTCCACCCCAATAGGCGCTGATCAGGCATAACGCTAGGGAGCAAAATGGCCCAACCCGGAAGGGTAAAAGTGAGTGGTTGTTAATGCCCAGGGTTATGGCCAGCAAAAAAGTCAGCGTTAGTAGGACGGTGGCCCGCGCCGCCTCCAAACGCGCAATTAGGCGAATTAGGTTGGCGATAGCCACAGTCTCACTGATGCGGGTGGCCACCTTAGGTGGCAAGTGCTCAAGCAGCACTCGCGCAGAAGAAGGTATAGCTACAGCCACACCTATATTTTGCCAAGCTACTTTTAGGCCTAACAAGCTTGTGCGCTTTTAGCGCGGCGCACGCGGTCAGTTAAGCTTAGAATCACAACAGCGAAGTGCGCAGGCCCGCACTAACTCCCCTGAGCGCCAATGAAGGAGTTCCCGTGTCCCCAAAGGGTGTCCACGCTAAAACCGCAGCCGCACTAGCTGCGCTGACCTTATCGTTTACCGGTGTAGTTTTAACCCCTGGCGTAACTGCCACCGAATCTGGCCAGGATTTCACCTCACAAGCAGTTGCCAATGGTGGCGACGGTAAATTCCCGGTTTACCGCATCCCCTCAATCGTGCAGCTAAACAACGGTGATCTAGTAGTTTCCTACGACGGACGCCCCAGCCTAAGGGACGCCCCCAACCCCAACTCGATTCTGCAGCGTCGCTCCACTGACGGCGGGCGCACCTGGGGCGAACAAACCGTCATCCACGCAGGCGTTCCTGGCTCCCAAAAGCAGGGCTATTCAGACCCCTCATATGTGTATGACGCGGAAAAGAATATTCTGTTCAACTTCCACGTCTACTCTAAGGATGCGGGTTTCTTCCAGTCCGTTGACTCTGACGACGACGCCGACCGCAACGTTATGAGCGCTGAGGTTTCCACCTCCACCGACAACGGCAAAACCTGGACCCACCGTCTGATCACCAATGTGGTTAAACCCAAGGGCATCACCGGCACTTTCGCCACCTCAGGTAACGGTATTCAAATCAAGCACGGCAAATACGCTGGGCGCCTGGTACAGCAATACATTGGCACCGACTCAGCCCACAACGGTTACGCCTACTCGGTTTACTCTGACGACCACGGCGCCACCTGGCACGCCGGTAACCGGATCGGCAATAGCTTCAACGAAAACAAGGTGGTTGAGCTAAGCGACGGCCGCCTCATGCTCAACTCACGCAACTGGGGTGACGGGGTGGGACGCCTAGTCGCTATTTCTGATGACGGCGGCGTCAACTGGAAGAACCAGTACCTAGACACTGCCCTGGTAGACCCGGAAGTAAACGCCGGCATTACCCGCATGAACCCCCAGGCTACCAGCGGCAAGGCCGCCAAGGAGCTGCTGTTCACCAACGCCAACAACAGCCCCTACAACTGGCAGATAGATGTTGACCGTAAAGGCCAGTGGATCAACCGCATCACCGGTAACGTGCGCTACTCCTGCGATAACGGCGCCACCTGGCCCGTTAGCCGCGTCTACCACTACGGCCCGCACGCCTACTCCTCGGTGACTGCCCTGAAAGACGGCACTTTCGCCGTCGCCTATGAAACCAAAACCGACAAGGAAATCCGCGTAGGCACCTTCGGGCGCGAGTGGCTAAAGCCGTTCTGCGCCAACTTCGCTCCCGCTAGCGTCAGCTTGGGGGCCGGGGAAAGTACCAGCGTAAGCGTCACTATCCGCAATGACGACGACGTCGCCCTACCGGCTGGCTCCATGCGCCTAACCGGCCTGCCTGAAAACGTCAGCAGCGAGCTGGTAGCCACCCCGGCGCTAAAGCCGGGCGAGTCTGCCACCGTAAACGTCAAGGTCACCGCCACCAAGGACATTGTGGCTGACACCTACAATGTGGATGCCACCTTGGAGGCAGGCCAGTACACCCTGCGCGGCTCAGTGGAGCTCAAACTCACCACCCCTGAGCTGATCGCACTGACCGTGGTCGGCGAGCGCAGCGACTACACCCGCGACATCGTGGCCAACCCCTACCAGGCTGGCGAAAAGCTGCCCTTCCACTGGAGCATCGTCAACAACACCAGTAATACCCTGCACATCGATAGCGTCAAGGGGCCCGAGGGCACCGAAATTGAATCTTGCAGCGGCGACATTGCGCCCGGTACGACCATGTGGTGCTTAACCAGCGGCTATGTGGTAAGCGAGCAGGAAGCTAAGCAGGGCTACCTGGATGCCACGCTGACGCTGACCTACACCCAGGGCGACAGTCAGGTCACCTACCCGGTAACTCGCTTCGACCAGAACCTAGGTAAGCGCCGGATGCTGCCGGCCGCTCCCACCCCGCAGCCCACTGAGCAGCCTACGCAAAGCCCCACCCCGGCCCCGACGGCGTCGCCCACTGCCGCGCCGACCGCTGCGCCCAGCCCCACCGCCGCACCTACGGCTAGCGCTATGCCTACGGCCAGCCCCATGCCTAGTGCCAGCCCCATGCCTACCGGCAGGGCAGCACTAAAGCCCTCACCGCTACCCTCCTCAAAGGGCTCCGGGAAGGTAGCTTTTGCTGGTAACAGCGGCGCCTCGCACCACGGCTCGCTGGCGGTTACCGGTGTGGCCGGAGGCCTAGTGCTGGTAGCTGGGGGGCTAGTGGCCGCCGGTGGGGCGCTGCGCTCTGGCAAACTACGCGACTACCTGCACCGTCGCTAAAACCGACGGCGCGTGCGCAGGGTGTAGCCAATCCGTTGCGGGCGTACAGTGCGCCCATACGGGCAAATCCCTGGCGGGCCTAAGCCGGTGTAAGCCCGGCAAAAAAGTGGCTTAAAACCACGTTAAACCGGGCCTCTGGTGTTGGGGCAGGTCAGCTGAGACAATTAGCGCATGAGTTGTGCTGAGACTGCTGACCTGCCCCTATCCCGTGTAAACCTAGCTGAAGTAAACCCGCCACTGGCTCTGGGGGTGTTGGACGGACGCTACCGCGCCGCCGCCTCGCCGCTGGTAGACCACCTGTCTGAAGCTGCTTTGAACCGCGCTCGCGTGCATGTGGAAGTTGAATGGCTGATTTACCTCACCGATAACGAGGTTTTGCCGGGCGCACCCAAGTTCTCTGCCGCTGAGAAGCAGTACCTGCGCGGTATTGTTTCCAGCTTTGGCCGCGCAGAAATTGATGAACTGGCTGAAATTGAGGCAGTCACCCGCCACGACGTGAAAGCTGTGGAGTACCTGCTTAAGCGTCGCCTAGACGCCGCCCCCCAGGTGCTGGGCCAAGACACGGTGCTGCCCCAGGTGCACGAGATTGTGCACATTTTCTGCACCAGTGAAGACATCAACAACCTGGCTTACGCCCTAACCATCCGCTCAGCTATCAAACAGGTGTGGCTGCCGGCCGCCCAGGGCCTGGTGGATGATCTTAGTGAAATGGCTCGCCAGTACAAGGCGGTGCCCATGCTGTGCCGCACCCACGGTCAGCCGGCCACCCCCTCCACGTTTGGTAAGGAACTGGCCGTGTTGGCTTGGCGCCTGAGCCGCCAGCTGCGCCGCATTGAGGGCACCGAATACCTGGGTAAGATCAACGGCGCCACCGGCACCTACGGCGCTCACGTGGTTTCCGTGCCGGGAGCTGACTGGGAGGCTGTTTCGCGCGGTTTCGTGGAGCACCTGGGCCTGATCTGGAACCCGCTAACCACCCAGATTGAATCCCATGACTGGCAGGCTGAGCTGTACAGTGACGTGGCCCGCTACAACCGTATTGCCCACAACCTGGCTACCGACGTGTGGACCTACATTTCTTTGGGCTACTTCCACCAGCGTCTAAGCGCCCAGGGCTCTACCGGCTCCTCCACCATGCCGCACAAGGTCAACCCGATTCGTTTTGAAAACGGTGAAGCCAACTTTGAGATTTCCTGTGCGCTACTAGATTCCCTAGCGGCCACCCTGGTAACCAGCCGCCTACAGCGCGACCTGACTGACTCCACCACCCAGCGCAATGTGGGCGTGGCCCTGGGGCACTCGCTGCTGGCTATCTCTAATGTGCGCGGGGGGCTGGGCGGCCTGGATGTGGATGAGCGCCGCCTGGCTGAAGACCTAGACGCCACCTGGGAGGTGCTGGGCGAACCGGTGCAGCAGGCTATGCGCGCGGCCGCCGTCGCTGGCGCCACCGGCATGGCTGACCCCTACGAGCGCCTAAAGGAACTGACCCGTGGCAAGCGGGTTACCGGCCAGGCTATGCGTGACTTTATTGCTGGGTTGGGTATGCCTGCCGACGTCGAAGCTCGCCTGCTGGCGCTAACCCCAGGCACCTACGTGGGCTTGGCTGAAAGTTTGGTGCGCCACCTAGAGGATTAACTAGGAATAATTCGGGGCATATCCCGGTTGGGCTAGTCGTGCTTGGGGGGACAGTTTTAAAGCTGTCTACAGGCCGGCTAGCCCATATTTATAGCTGCCAGCTGCGTTGTGGCTGGTTAGGCAACACATTTAGGAGAAGAAAATGGCTGAAAACATCGACCGCACCACCGTCCTCAAGGTTTCGGGCCTGACCTGCTCTAACTGCGTGCGTCACGTGAGTGAAGAGCTAGAAGAGGTTGAGGGTGTCAAGAACGTTTCAGTAATCCTGAACAAGGGTGGCGTCTCTGACGTAATGGTGGTTTCTGACGTGCGCCTAGACGACCAGGCCCTGGCTGACGCCGTCGATGAAGCCGGCAACTACACCCTGGAAGCCATCGAGCGCGACGAGTGAGGCGGCGCCTTAATGACTGATATCCAAGAAACCACCTCAACTAGCGCCAGTCATGGCAGCGTAGATTTGAGCGTGGGTGGGATGACGTGTGCCTCCTGCGTGGCGCGCGTGGAGAAAAAACTGAACAAAGTGGCTGGCGTTAACGCCTCAGTTAACCTGGCTACCGAATCAGCCCACGTTGAGCTAAGCGCGCCGGTAGATCCCCAGCAGCTGGTGGCCGTGGTGGAAAAAGCTGGTTACAGCGCCACCGTGACCAAGGTGGAGGACGGCGCCGTCGAGGCTATGCGCAAGCAGGAAGCCCGCCACCTGGCCCACGCCGCTGACCTGCGTCGTCGCCTGATCGTGGCGGCCACGCTATCAGTGCCACTGATGGTGATCTCTATGGTGAGCGCCGCCCAGTTCTATGGCTGGCAGTGGGTTGTGGCCGCACTGGCCCTGCCGGTGGTGACTTGGTGTGCTTGGCCTTTCCACAAGGCTGCTTTCACTAACCTGCGCCACGGCTCCACCACCATGGACACCCTGGTTTCCCTGGGGGTTATTACCGCCACCTTGTGGAGCCTGTGGGCGCTGATTTTTGGGGGCGCCGGCATGCTGGGGATGCGTATGAGCATGGAGTTCATTCCGCGCGCCCAAAGCGAGCATGCCCACATGTATTTTGAGTCTGCCGCCTGGATCGTGACTTTCCTGCTCACGGGGCGTTTGGCGGAGGCGCGGGTGCGTCACCGCTCGGGTGACTCGCTGCGTAAGCTTTTGCAGCTGGGCGCCAAAACTGCTGCGCGGGTTAACGCTGACGGCTCGGTTACGGAAATTCCGATTGACCGCCTGCAGGTGGGCGATCGTTTCCGGGTGCGTCCGGGCGAAAAAATTGCCACTGACGGCGTGGTGGTTGAGGGTCACAGCGCCATTGATGCTTCCTTGCTCACCGGTGAATCTTTGCCGGTGGATGTAAGTGCAGGTGACGAGGTTACCGGCGCCACCGTGAATACTTCGGGCACGTTGGTTGTGCGCGCTACCCGGGTGGGTGCGGGCACCACACTTTCGCGTATTGCCCAGGTGGTTACTGCCGCCCAGGCTGCAAAGGCGCCGGTGCAGCGCCTGGCTGACCGGGTCAGTTCGGTGTTTGTGCCCACGGTTTTAGCTCTGGCTGCTTTAACTTTCCTAGGTTGGCTGGCTACCGGTCATAACGCCCAGGCCGCGATTACAGCGGCAGTGGCGGTGCTGGTAATTGCCTGCCCCTGCGCTTTGGGTTTGGCTACGCCTACCGCCCTGCTGGTGGGTACTGGCCGCGCCGCCCAGTTGGGTGTGGTTATTCGTGGCCCGGAGGTGCTTGAATCTACCCGCCGCATTGACACGGTGGTGCTGGATAAGACCGGTACGGTCACCACGGGGGTAATGCACCTGGCTCAGGCGGTATTTTTCGACGACGCCGCCGAGGTAAGTGATGCTGGCGGCGCTGGTGCTCAGGCCGGTGCTGCTAGCGACGGCGCCACGGTTGTGGACTTGGGGGAGGGTGCCGCCCTAAGCCCAGCCCAGCTGCAAACCTTGGCCCTGGCCCAGGCGCTAGAGATTCCTTCTGAACACCCAGTAGCCCGCGCTATTGTGGCGGGTACGCAACTAGACGGCGTCCAGACGCCCCAGATCAGCGAGTTCACTAACCATGCTGGTCGTGGGGTCAGCGCCACGGTAGTTGACGCAGCAGGCCAGGCCACTTACGCCGTCGTTGGTAAAGCCACCTGGCTGAGCCAGCAGGGCGTAAGCCTTGAGCAAGCTGAAGCCCAGGTACGCACCCTAGAAGACACCGGCGCCACCGTGGTGCTAGTGGCCTCGGGGCCGGATGCAAAATCGCTGCGCCTGCGCGCCGCCCTAGCTGTGCGTGACGAACCCAAACCCACTACCGCCAAAGCCATCAGTGAGCTCAAAGCCATGGGGCTGCGTCCCATCCTGCTCACCGGTGACAATGAGCGCGCCGCTAAGTTCATCGCCGCCCAGGTGGGTATTGATGACGTAATCGCCCAGGTACTGCCCGAGGATAAACGCGACGTGGTGGCTCGCCTGCAAGGTGAGGGGGCTAATGTGGCCATGGTGGGTGACGGTGTTAACGACGCCGCCGCTCTAGCCCAGGCGGGCGCTGCCGGCTTGGGCATGGCCATGGGCACTGGCTCGGATGTGGCCATTGAGGCCGCTGACATTACGCTAGTGCGCGCCGACCTGGAGGCAGTTGTGGCTGCTATCAAGGTTTCGCGCGCTACGCTGCGCATCATTAAGCAGAACCTGTTTTGGGCTTTCGCCTACAACGTGGCCGCAATTCCGCTGGCTATGGCGGGTTTGCTCAACCCCATGATCGCCGGGGCCACTATGGCTATGAGCAGCGTGATCGTAGTGTCTAACTCGCTGCGACTACGCCGCGTGAAGTGATCTGACAGTGTGAAGTGACATAGAATAGTCTGGCTACTTCGAATTAAAGCGCACACTTTGGGCTGCTAGCCCGGGTGTGCGCTTTGTTATGCACACTAGATAGTGTCTTGGAAGGTGCAGCGGACAAAATAAAATATCCCTAATGAGCTATCCCCATTTAGTGGGGATATAAGGCCCAGTTTCATAGACTAGCCCTATGACCCAAGCGCCAGATCAATCTGCGGCCGGTAGCCCCGCCTCCACCTCGGATAGCCGGGTAGCTACCGCCGTCGAAAAACCCAGCGCCCCGGCTGAGACTGCCAGCTCGGCCCGCCCAGTTGGTTTTCCCCGAGTAGGCACCACCTCCCAGGCGGAACCGCAACCAACTTTGGTGGAAACCAGCACCCTAACCTTGGTTGACACCCTAGAGCGGCGCGAACACCGCACCCGCGACCTACTATTTGCCGGTGTCTGCGCGCTAGGTCTAGTAACGGTTTTTCTACTGGCTGTGTTCGCCCAGGAAACCACCACCGCTGTCATTTATGACGTACAGACCGTCTTTTCCCAGCTGCTGCGCCGGGTGCTGGTGTTCCCGCTGCAAGCCTTTGAAGGTATCGTCACTTTAGCTCTGCCCCTAGCGTTGATGGGGCGCGCTTTGCTGCATAAGGACTGGTGGCGCTCAGGCCAAGCCCTGATCGCCTTGGTCTGCGCTTATCTACTTTCTGTGCTGTTCATGTACCTGTTGCAGCTGCCGGTGTTTAACCAGGTGCGCAACGGCATGATCTCCTACTACTACAACCTAAACACCTACGAGATTCTCTCGCCCACCTATGGCGCCCTAGCGGCAGTCATTTTGGCTTCCGGTAAACGCCAATCCAAGCTGGTAAAAACTTCCTGGTGGCTGCTGGGAATTGTGGTGGGTGTTTCGGTGCTACGCTCAGCTATTACCCTGCTGGCAGCGGTGGCCTCAGTGCTGTTGGGTCTTATCGCCAGCTACTTAGTGCTTTACATTATGGGCGTGGCCAGCGAAAACGCCACTGGGGTGGCTCTGGCGCGCGGCCTGCGCCGCTGCGGTGTGGACGCTGTCAAGGTGGTGCGTCTAAACCCGCGCCAAGCCCCCCTGCAAGCCTGGCAGGTACGTACCGACTCCCAGCTTGGTTACACCGAGAAAGTACGTGAAAACCCGATCGTTTCCACCCAAGACGACGGCGCCGTCGTCGAAACTGAAACCCCCCAAACCCTGGCCCCGGTGGGCAACGACGAAAAACTCACCCCTTTACCTGACTACAACTGCGCCCACGAGCTGGAGCTAGCTGAAGAACTGTGGCAGTGTCAAAGCGAAAACATTCACCGCATCTACGCGGTGTGGGACCAAGACGGCAAACGCTATGACCTGACCGTGATGGACACTGACAAGCACGTGGTGGGCTTCCTATCCACCGTCTGGGACACCCTACGCACGCGCGGCCTGGCCCCAGCGAAAAACTATTCGGTGCGCGCCAGTGCAGAAAACACGGTGATGATGAACCAGATGGCGCGCAGCCGGGCGGTGCGGGCCCCGCAAATTCTGGGCGTGGCCGAGGCAGAAGAATCAATGCTGCTGGTCACCGAACATATTGTTTCCCCGCGCGCATTTGGGCAGCTAGGCGACCAAATCTCTGACGAGACTTTGCTGGATTTGTGGACCCAGCTGCGTCGCGCCCACACGGTTGGCCTAGCCCACCGCGCCATCAGTGATCAAAGTGTGCTGGTGGACGCCAGCGAGCATATTTGGCTAACCGACTGGGATGACGGCGAACTGGCCTCCTCTGAGCTATCGCGCCGCATGGACCTAGCCCAAACCCTGGCCCTGGTGGCTCTAAATGTGGGGGTGGAGCGGGCCATTGCCTCCGCCTCACGAGTGTTGGATCAAGATCAGGTGGCTTCTATCGCGCCGATGCTGCAAAAGGTGGTGCTACCGCGCTCTACCCGCGCTGCCATGGGCCGACGCGGCAAGATTTTGCAGGAGCTGCGTGACGCACTGGTAGCGCTGGTGCCCACGGCCCAGGCTGAACCCACCAAGATTAACCGCTTCTCTGCGCGCACTATTTTCATGGCGATTGTGGGTGTGGTGGCGCTGTGGACGGTGCTGGGCCAGATGAACTTCGCCCAGATTTCTGCGGCGGTTGAGCAAGCTAATTTCTGGTGGTTCTTGGCGGCGCTGGTGTTCTCGCTGGCCACCTATGTGGGCGCCGGCATGACGCTGGTGGCTTTCACTCCCAACAAACTGGGCTTGATTCGGGCTACTGAGGTGCATTTTGCTTCCTCTGTGGTGGCGCTGGTGGCCCCGGCCGGTGTGGGTGGGGCGGCTATGAACCTGCGTTTCCTTAACCGCAAGGGGGTGCCGACGGCGGTGGGTGTGGCCACCGTGGCTTTGGTGCAGGTTTCCCAGTTTGTGGTGACTGTGGTGCTGCTGGGTATTTTGGCGGCTACCACCGGTACTTCTTCGGGCTTGTCGTTGCCTTCTGGCTGGGTGCTGGTGGCGGTAGTGGTGGCGGTAGTGGTGGCTGCGGCGGCTTTGGCGGTGCCGCAGCTGCGCAACTGGATTTGGGTGCATATTGAGCCCACTGTTAAGCAGGTATGGCCGCGTCTGGTGTGGTTGGCTTCCAACCCCACTCGTATGGGTGTGGGCGTGTTGGGTACCGTGATTTTGTCGCTGGCCTACATTTTGTCTTTCGGGGCTTCGCTGTGGGCCTTTGGCTATTCGCTACCTTTCGCGGTGCTGGCGATTACTTACCTGGCTTCTAACACGGTTGGTTCTGTGGTGCCTTCGCCTGGTGGTTTGGGGCCGGTGGAATTGGCTCTCACCGGTGGTTTGGTTACTGCCGGGGTGCCTAGCGGTGTGGCTGTGTCTGCAGTGCTGGTTTACCGTCTGGTTACCTTCTGGATCCCGATCCCGCTGGGTTACCTGTCCTTGCAGCGCCTGCAAAAGCGTGGGGATCTATAAGGCCTGCTGGTTGCGTTTTTCGACAGTGTCCCCGGGGGCCCTCGACGGTGCCGTTTGCGTTAGACGACGGCGCTTGGAGCTTATGTGGCTAGCGTGCGTTGGTGGGTTAGCTGTGCCGCCCACTGGCTTGCAAAGTGGCGCTACTTATAGACTTGCCAGGAGGTAAATGGCAAAAACCAGGCAGGAAATAATAGTGGAGATCCAGGAGATTACCCAGCCGCGATAGCCAGCCCGCTTAGATTCGACGATCGCAAAAATCCCCAAAGCCATGGTTATGAGAACTACCCCGGGAATTGGGGATAGTAGTAGTGATGCCAGGGCGATGAAGCAGATTGCTGGAGTTTTTTGTCGCGGAGCGTTGTAGCCCGCAAAAGCAAATACCTCGCGAGGATTTACCTCTTGTGTACCTGGAAATACAAAATCATCTGGAACAATCTGGCCCGGGTGGCTGATTTGATTAGCGCCGGCATTACTATTGGGGGGCTGGTGTGCAAATACGCCGGATACGCTCATGTCTTAAGTGTGCCCAGCTGGGCTGCAGGGCGCAACATTAACTCAGCCGTCAACTATCAAGGTAGATCTGCCAGCCTTCGAAGCTAGGCGTGCCGGCACGCAAGGTAGGCCTAGGCGGCCACAGTAGTTTAGGTATCCCAGATAAATGTAGGGTCACTTATGTTTCACGTGAAACATAAGTGACCCTAGTGCTATTAGGTGACGGTCAGTTACTCCTGCTAGTCAGCCTTAGGAGCCTGCTTGTGGCGCTTGGAGTAGGCCGGGCCTTCCAGTTCCACGCCGGCAGGTGCTGAGGCGGGGGAGGGGCTTTCCAGGTTGGTGCCACGCAGCTTCGAGATCGCGCGCATCAGGTGGTAGATGATGATGGCGCCGAAGGAGCCCAGGGCAATACCGGAGAAGGACATGTCGTCCACTACCCAGGTGTAGTCAGCGATAGCCACAACCATCGCCACAGCCGCAGTGTTGAGGTTTACCGGGTCAGAGAAGTCAACCTTGTTCTGCACCCAAATACGCACACCCAGCATACCGATCATGCCGTACAGGACCGTGGCGGCGCCGCCCAGCACACCGGCGGGGATGGTAGCGATAACCGCGCCGAACTTAGGTAGCAGGCTCAGCGCCAGGGCAGAAACGCCGGCCACCACATAGGCGGCGCTGGAGTAGACACGGGTAGCAGCCATAACACCGATGTTCTCGGCGTAAGTGGTGGTACCAGAACCACCGCCGCTACCAGCCAACATGGTGGAAACGCCGTCGGCAAACAGGGCGCGGCCGGTGATGTTGTCCAGGTTTTCGCCGGTCATAGCGGACACGGACTTAACGTGACCCACGTTCTCAGCCACCAGCACCAGCACCACGGGCACAAACACACCCAGGTACTTAATATCGAAGCTGGGAGCCTGGAAGGTGGGTAGACCCACGACGGCAGCCTTGCCGATAGCGGAGAAGTTCACTTCACCCAGGGCCACGGCGGTGGCGTAACCAATCAGCACACCAATCAAAATGGACAGGCGCCCAATGATGCCCTTAAACAGCACCGTGATCAGCAGGATAGACACAATGGTGACGGTGGCGGTGATAGGAGCCTGTTTAACGTTGTTCCAGGCTGAAGGGGCCAGGTTGAAACCGATCAGGGACACAATCGCACCGGTAACCACTGGAGGCATCAGCTTGTCGATCCAGCCGGCACCCACAAAGTGCACCAGCAGACCAATAACCGCCAGGGTTAGACCCACTGCAATAATGCCTCCCTGAGCTAGGGAGGCCTTGTGTGGGTCAATCAAACCGCCATTAGAAGCGTTGTAGCCAGTGACTGCGCCAATAGGGGCAATCAGGGCAAAAGAACTACCTAGATAGGAAGGCAAACGTCCGGCAGTAATTCCTAGGAACAGCAAGGTACCCAGGCCGGAGAAGAACAAAGTAGTAGTAGGGGAGAATCCGGTGAGCAGCGGCACCAGGAAGGTAGCGCCGAACATAGCTACCACGTGCTGCACACCAATCCCGATGGTGCGCGGCCAGGTTAGACGTTCGTGAGGGGCGACGACGTCTCCCGGCTTTACCGAGCGGCCGTCACCGTGCAGGGTCCAAAAACCTGCCTTAGACATTTACTGTCTCCTGTCGCAATGGAAAAAAGGGGTCCATGCGGCAGAGCCCGTGCGTCTGGCGCGTTCGAGCGTCGTCGTCCGAGCGCTGCCAGACCACCAGTCTAGACCTAATTTCGCCGCAAGCTAATGCTGTGGCAGTAGTAGTTAGGACACACTCAGCGCCAGGGCCGCTGCGGCCCCCGCCATCAACCAAGGCCCAAAAGCGATACGACCCTTAAGTTTCAACCTGCCGCTAATTAGTAGAGCCAGTGCCACCAGGCCACCAAAGAAAAAACCCAAATACAAGCCCATTAGCAGGGTGCTCCAGCCGTGCAAAGCCAACAGCGGCCCCAGTACCACATACAAATTCGCGTCGCCCATGCCAATCCCCGGGGCTCGCCCCCACAGCTGCGGCAGCAAACTCAATGCAGCCAGGGCAATATACACCAGGGCGCCCCCGCCCAAAGCCCGCAGTAAGTCGCCAGCGCGTAGGGGAGTGGCGACGTCGTCGATACTAGCAGGCGCTACTTGCGGGCCTAGCCAGGCTAAAGTCATCCCAAAAAATAGTACTGCGCCGGCAACCGAAAGCAGGCGGGTGGGTAGGTGTTGCACGCGCCAGTCCACCAGGGCGGCAGGGATCAGGGCGCCTAGTACCGGCACGGACAGGGATAGTGACCGCGTCGCAGCCGTGCCAGTTAGCGCCTGAGGTAGTGACAGCACCCCCGCCAAAAGTGCGCCACCTAGTAGCACGCTAACCGCCATGCCTCGATTGGTTAAAGCGGCTACTAACAGTGGGTCTTTACAAGCTTCGCCGGGGGCGTCACCCACAGCCTTTATATAAGCGCGAGCCCAGGGGGCCAGCTTGAAGTAGGTTAATGCGCTAACAATTCCTAGCTGTAAAAAGGTGAATACGAGCGCAAGCAAAAGGTCACTTCTTGCCCTCGGATGCGGCTGCAGTGGGCTGAGAACAACCGGCAGGAGCGGTGATGGGGGAGCCAGACTTAATGGCAGCCATTTCCGCAGCAGACTTGATGCCGTGGTTGTACTGGGCGCCCAAAACTACGTTAACAGTGGTGTCAGAAGAAGAGGCGCGCGGGTCCTGCTGGACCACTACCGTGCCGCTAAATACCTGGGCCACGGTGTAAGCATTGGTGATACCCGCTGGTCCGGCGGTGAGCAGCACATTGCCGTCATAGGCACCCTCGGCCCAGTCACCGGTGCTAAGCACAGTTAAACCAGTGTCTTTCAGGTTAGTTTCGGCGCTACCTGCCAAACCGGCCTTCTTGGTGCCGTTGTAGATATTGACGCTAATGTCAGTGATTTCGCCAGTAACCGCTTGGGCGGCAGGGCATACCGGGATGCGTTTAACTAGCGTGGGGGTGGGGACGGCTTGGAAGCCAGGGTCTGGTACTTTGACTAGCCCAGTGCCTACGACCAAACCGAGGGCCGTAGCAATAACCATTAGAACTAGACAGGTACCGATAATGACGCTTTGGCGCTGAGCCATGCGGGCGCGGTAGTTTGCTTTTGTTTCAACCTGAGGCACCCTTCCAGGGTAGCCGATTAGGGCAAGTTAAGGGGGCTAGTCATTACAATTTCACCAGGTAAATGCTTGGTGTCTTAAACCTGAGGAAGCCTGAAAATTAGCTGGGCACAGGGATTGTAAACGAGCCAAAAAACGGTACCTAAAGTGCGGTTTAGGGTAGCTGACGTGAATATAGCGCTAACGGGCTATAGGTCTGACAACTTCATGTCAAACTGTCACGAAAACTAGGGCAAAATCAGTGAAAACGACACTGATCTGCACAAACGCTATCACCTTAAACTTTAGCAAAACTGAGTACAAATGCCCAAAATCTCTAGTGGATCACATCACAGGTGTGGTAAATTAGTCAATAATCAGCCCTTTGACGGCTACCTGATCCCCAAACGAGGAGACGCAATATGGAAGACAGCATCATTGCGCGCATCCCACTCTTCGAGCGTATGTCGCCTGAGGAGCGAGAAGAGCTACGTGGCATGATGTCGCAGACAACTCTGCGCCGTGGTGAGGTTCTATTCAATGAAGGTGACTCCGGCGACCGCCTATACATCCTGCTCACCGGTAAGGTGAAGCTAGGTCACACCTCTGTTGACGGCCGTGAGAACCTACTAGCGGTCCTAGGTCCCGGCGAAGTAGTCGGCGAGCTAACTCTATTTGACCCGGGCCCGCGCTCTACCACCGCTACCGCCGTGGCCACCACTGAGTTGCTGGCTCTAGAGCACAACCAGCTAATGGGTTTCATTGACTCTCACCCCACGCTGGCCAAGGATATGCTGCGCGCCCTCGCGGTGCGTCTGCGTCGCACCAACATTGCCCTGGCTGACCTGGTCTTCTCCGATGTTCCTGGGCGTGTAGCCAAGGCCCTGCTGGACCTGGCTGAGCGCTTTGGTGCACCCACTGAAGACGGTATCCATGTCCCCCACGACCTAACCCAGGAAGAGCTAGCTCAGCTAGTTGGAGCTTCGCGCGAGACCATTAACAAGTCTCTGGCCGAGTTCGTTTCCCGTGGCTGGATCCGCCTGGAGGGGCGCGCTGTAACCCTTATCGACGTCGAGCGCCTCAAGCGCCGCGCTCGCTGATAAACGCGTATAAATAGCGCTCACAAGTTTTAGTGCCCGGTCGTATTAAACGGCCGGGCACTAATTTATGTGGTAGCGCTAGTGCTTCAGGTGGGCGCTAGCGTTTAATGCGCTTGAGGTAGGCGATTAGGTTTTCGGTACCTGCCGGGCCGGGAACGATTTGGACTAGTTCCCAACCGTCAGCACCCCACTGGTCCAGGATTTGCTTAGTTGCGTGCGTGATTAGCGGCACGGTTGCGTATTCCCAAGTAGTCATACTAGAAGTCATGATTACACCCTACCTGACCTGTTGGCTGGGTGAATAGGGGTGGAGTTAGGGATGCTTTGAAGTGGTCTGACCTTAGGCTGCGGCGCGAGTGGGGGTAGCGTGAGAGATGCTCTCGCTCAGGTTGGGCTTGCGGCGCAGTAGGGAGGTGCGGGCAGGCTTGCGCAGTTGGCGGATTTCCTGAGCCAGGGCGTCGTCGCTGGAAAGCCAGGCAGCCCAGTCAGTGATGTGAGGCATGTTGCGGGCCAGGGCGCGGCGTTCACGCTCAGTTAAACCGCCCCAAACTCCAAAGCTAGAGTCGCCATTGAGGGCTTCGGCCAGGCACTGCAAACGCACCGGGCAGGAGTAGCACAATTCGCGCGCTTCCCGCTGCTCGGCCCCCTTTCCAAACAGCAGGGTGGTGTCTGTGCCGGCACACGCTGCCAATTGGGTCCAGGAATGAATTTCATTATTCATTTTGGAACTACTTTCATTTGTCCAGGCGAGCACTTCTTTGTTACTCAGCTCACCCCCAGACTCTACGCCTGTTTGTCCGTGGATTCAAATTCTCGCTGCACGTTATTTCAAAATTTTCCAAATTGGCACAAAAATAGAGTGAAACCAGGTATTGGTCCTAACAAAAATTTCGGCCTGCGTATCCAGAAGTGTTACCAAGCCGCTCTGTCTCATTGCTTGCGTTATGACGTAGGCTAGGGACTATGTCGAAGTCTGCTAGCTCGAGAGTCTCCCTCTCCTCTCCCCGGGAGCTACTTGCCGCATTGCTCTCATTCTTTATGTTGGCCGTTGGTGGCGGCGTGTTCGCTGCCGGTTTCGCGCTGCCCTTTGTAGGGGCTGCTTCGGTTCTTACAGATGCCTCAGTGCAGCTGTTTGACGAGCTACCTAGCGACTTCAACGTGCTTCAGCCCTCCCAGATCTCCTATCTAAAGGGCTCTGCTGGGCAAACTATCGCTCAGTTCTACGCGGAAAACCGCATTGTTGTGCCGCTAGCCAAGATTTCCAAGAACGCCCAAAACGCTATCGTGTCCGTTGAGGATAAGCGTTTCTACAAGCACAAGGGTGTAGACCTGTCGGGTATGTTGCGTGCGGTAGCTACCAACGCAGCCGGAGGTTCCACCCAGGGTGCCTCTACCTTGACTCAGCAATACGTTAAAAACGTGCTTATTGAGGCGGGTTTGCAGGCTAGCGACCCCGAGGCGGTGGAGGCTGCCCGCGCTGCCACCCCGGCCCGTAAACTACGTGAAGCTAAATACGCTTTGACACTGGAAAAGCGCTACACCAAGGCGCAGATCCTAGAGGGCTACCTCAACATTGCGGCCTTCGGCCCTTCTACCTACGGTATTGAGGCTGCCAGCCGCCACTACTTCTCTCACGGTGCCGACAGTCTGAGCGTAGGTGAATCTGCACTGCTGGCCGGTATGACCAACTGGCCTACCCGCTACGACCCCATCACCAACCCTGATGCGGCTAAGACCCGCCGTGACTGGGTGCTCAAGAAGATGCTTGAGGAAAAGTTCATCACTCAGGAGCAGTACAAGGAAGCCACCAGTCAGAGCATCGACTCCATGCTGAAGGTAACCAACGCCGTCGGCGGCTGTGGTTCAGGCTCTGGCGGCGTAACCAAGAGTGCCGCCTACTTCTGTGAATACGTGGTGCGTGAAATCCTCACCAACGACGCCTACGGTAAGGATGAGGCTACCCGCCGTCAGCTGCTGCTACGCGGTGGTCTGCAGATCACCACCACCTTGGACATGGCCAAGCAGCAGGCCGCTTACGACACCATGGCTAACTGGCTGCCCACTGGGGACGAGTCCAACGTTAAGGGCGCACTGGTGTCTATCGAGCCGGGCACCGGCAAGATTATCGCCATGGTGCAAAACACCAACTATGGTGAGCCCAGTAATGATGACCCCACCGCCACTAAGCTGTCCTACGCGGCCGACTCTAAGCATGGCGGCTCTAACACTGGTGGTTTCCAGCCTGGTTCATCCTTCAAGCCGATTGTTTTGGCCCAGTGGTACCAACGGGGCATGTCTGGCTACACGGTGCTAGGCGGTGCTAGCCACGTATTCACCACCGGTGACTTCCACGCCAGCTGTGACCCGGGTTTCGCCATTGAAAACTGGAACGTGGATAACGCTAATGCTTCAGAAAACGTTAACCACACGGTTATTAACGCTACTGCCCTGTCGGTAAACGTTAGCTACGTATACATGCTTAGCCGTATGGACCTGTGCGCGGTCACCGCTATGGCTAAGGATCTGGGTATAACCACGGTTGATGGCGGGGAAATCGACCACAACCCCTCCATGGTGCTGGGCACCATGAACGTAGCTCCGATCACCATGGCCAATGTTTACGCCACCTTCGCGGCTCACGGCACCTACTGCCCGCCCACCGCCATCACCAAGGTAACCAAGGATGACGGCACTGAGATCAAGGTCCCCTCAACTGCCTGCCGTCAGGTTATGGACCCCACTCACGCAGATCAGGTGGCATTGACCCTGACTTATGTAATGAAGGGGAACGGTACTGGCGCAGCGGCTGCCCTTAACCGGCCTAGCGCAGGTAAGACCGGTACTACCGAAAAGATGGATAACGCCTGGTTCGTGGGCTTTGTGCCGCAGCTGTCCACCGCCGTGTGGGTAGGCCACTCTGAGGGTAACTTCCACATGGACGGCCAGGTTATTGGTGGTCGCTACTACTCCACCATGTACGGTTCTGACCTGCCCGCCCCACTGTGGCGCGACTACATGAACTCGGCTCTTTCGGGCACTGAAGTTCAGCAGTTCAACCAGGTCAGCCTGGGTGGCAACAACGTCGTCGGCAACACCGGGGCCACCCCCCAGGGCAATACCGGACACAACAACAACAATAACAACAACAACGGCAATAACAATGGCGGTACTAACAACAACGGTACCGGCAACAATGGCAACTACAACAACTCCCAGGGGGGCAACACCACCAGCAATGGTTTGAGCTCCGACAACTACACCGGCACCCCTCAGGACCGTCGCAACAGTGGGAACGGCCAGTGAGTGCGCTTAAACAACTAGCCTGCGCCGTCGGCACTATCGGCGGCGTGGGGGCGGCAACCCTAGGATGGAGCCTAATCGAGGCTCGCTGGCCGGTGCTGCGTCGCATTGAGGTGCCCGTACTCGCCCCCGGCTCGGCGCCCATCAAGCTGCTGCACATTGCTGATTTGCACTTAACTGGCGCTACCAAAGCTCGGGTGGCTTGGGTGCGGGCCCTGGCGGATATTGAGCCAGACCTGGTTATTAACACTGGCGACAATCTATCCACCCTGGGTGGCGTAAGCGCCCTAGGCCAGGCCCTGGAGCCGCTACTAGCCTTCCCCGGCGCCTTTGTGCTGGGTGATCACGACCGTCACGGCACGGTTTTCCGTTCACCCACCCGCTACCTGCGCCGCGACCCACGTAGCAACGATGATCCGGTTACTGACCTGCCCGTACTACCCTGGGAGGAAGTACGTGACATGCAGCTAGCTGGCGGTTGGAAAGACCTGGATAACTGTCGCGACACGGTGGAAGCAGCCGGTCAGCTCATCGAGCTAGTGGGTGTGGCTGACGCTCACGCCGACGACGACGCCTTCCCGGAGCCTGTAGCTGCGGGAGAGAGCGCTGCGGGGGGCGCTAGCGGCGCCGTCGTGAAAATTGGCGTAACCCACGCCCCCTACCAGCGCGTGCTAGACCAGATGGTGGCCGACGGCGCCCAGTTAATTTTGGCTGGACACACCCATGGAGGCCAACTGTGCCTACCTGGCTATGGGGCGCTAGTGTCCAACTGCGATCTACCCCCAGCTCAGGCCAGCGGCCTAAGCACCTGGCCTGCCAGCTTCAAAGCCATCCACAAGGGCCTCGCCCCGGCTATTGAGGAGCGCCAAGCCTACCTGCATGTGTCGGCAGGGTTGGGAACCAGCCCGTTTACGCCGGTACGTACCGCCTGCCGCCCTGAAGCCACCCTGCTGACCCTCACAGCCCGCTAAATAGCTGTTTGTAACGCGCTACACATCTCAAGTTTGGGTTGCAATTGGCTTTAAGGTTGCTAAACACGCTATGATAGGCAGGCACCACGGGGTGTGGCGCAGCTTGGTAGCGCGCTTCGTTCGGGACGAAGAGGCCGCAGGTTCAAATCCTGTCACCCCGACTCATAAACTGCGTCTCAGGAGTAAAGCTCCTGGGGCGTTTTGTTTTTAACCATTGTCATAGTGTGCGTTGCTGATGGTTACTGGTAGCGTGCAATGTATGCACACTGAATCGGCACCCGCAACCGCGCGTTTACCATTCCTTGTGGCTGTTTGCCGTCCCACCGGAGACATTGCCACTGATGAGTTAAACACGCTGCGAATGTACGGGCGCCTAGGTGATGAGGATCTAGAGGTCATGGATCTGCTAGATACCGATGCATGTGAGCCGGAAACCCTAAACCTGCAACGCGACTACAGCGGGGTAATCATTACGGGTTCTCCCTTCGGCTTCCACGGCGAGGACAAATCCCCCGAGCATCAGCGCGTGGAGCGGCGCGTACGCGCGCTAGCTAAGCGCCTGATCGACCAAGACTTCCCCACCCTGGGTATCTGCTTTGGCTTGCAGGCGCTGAGCCTAGCTAGTGGTGGCAAACTGGTAGACGGCTTCGGGGAGGACCTACAGGCCCCCCGTATCAGCCTTACCGACGACGGTCACCGCGACCCGCTTACCGCCCACGCAGGCCCAGTTTTTTACTCCTACACTGGTCACTCGCAAGCTGTTGGGCTACTGCCCAAGGGGGCCTCCATTCTCGCCACCGGGGACTTTTGCCACGTGCAAATGCTGCGCTGGGGTAAAAACGTTTACGGCACCCAGTTCCACCCCGAAATTACCCGTAAAGGCATGCATATCCGCATCAACACCTACGGGGACACCTACTACCCTGCCGACCAGAAGGCCGCCGTCATAGCGCGTTGCGACAGCGCTGATGTACTTAGCGCTAACCAGCTAATTACCCGCTTTGTCGAGCGCTACCAGCGCACCGCCTAAGCACATACTGCGCCTAAGCTGGCCTGGCCCAAAACAAACGGCGTCGGTTAAGCCCTAAAGCAGGGGGCGGCGTCGTAAAGGAGAAAAAATGGCCATCGACTTTGCCAAGTCGGACCGTAGCAGCATTGGCGTGGAGTGGGAGCTTCAGCTAATTGACTGCGACGACGAAAACCTACGCCAATGTGGTGACTGGGTAATTGACCAGCTCCACCGCGCCCATCCCGACACCCCGCTGGTGCATGGGGAGATGCTACGCAACACGGTGGAGCTAGTTTCGCGCAAACAGTTCTCCGTGGCCGCCTGCGCCGCCGATCTACAAGAAGGCATAGAGCTGCTACGCCCGGTGCTAGAACCGCTGCGCATCGACCTGGCTAGCGCCGGTTCACACCCCTTTGCTGACCCGATTTTCCAGCGCGTGTCAGACTCAGGCCGCTACGCCGAGCTAGTTAACCGCACCCAGTTCTGGGGCCGGCAAATGCTGCTATTTGGCACCCACGTGCATGTGGGTATTGAGGACCGCGCCAAGGTCATGCCGATCTTGAACTACCTGGCCACCAAACTGCCGCATATGCAGATCCTCAGCGCTTCTTCCCCGTTCTGGGCGGGTGTAGACACCGCTTACTGTGACAACCGCGCCATGGTGTTCCAGCAGCTGCCCACAGCGGGCGTGCCGCGCCTATTTGAGCGTTGGCAGGACCTGGAACACTACACCGACGACATGCTCAAAACCGGCGTGATTGACCACTTTGACGAGATCCGCTGGGATATCCGCCCCTCACCGCGCCTGGGCACAATTGAAGTGCGCGTGGCCGACGCCGCCACTAACTTAACTGAGGTGCGTGCCATTGCCGCTCTGGTACATGCCCTGGTAGAAACCGCCTCACGACGCCTAGATAAGGGTGAAACCCTAGAAACCATTTCGCCCTGGTTCCTGGACGAAAACAAGTGGCGCGCCGCCCGTTACGGCATGGAAGCGATTTTGATCGAAAACATCCACGGCGACGAGGCGCTCATTACCGACACCCTGCCGCTACTGCTTAAAGAACTAGAGCCTGCCGCTGCAGACCTGGGCTGCCTAGATGACCTGGCCACCTTGGACGACATCAGTCGCAACGGGGTGGGTTATCAGCGTCAGCGCCTAGTGGCCGCTAAGTTTGGCACTCTGGATGCGGTAGTGGCCCATATGCGCGCCGAAATGGCTGCCGGTAAACCCATCACCCCCGCCAACTTCGAGTACGACAACGAGGCTATTTTTGGTGCTACACAGCACCACCACATGGTTACCCGCTAGCGCGCTAGCGCTTGCTACGCGGTGGCGCCCTGGGCCGGCCTTTAGCCGGCCCGCTGGCCGTTAATCAGGTGTCCCTCAGACGGCGCTAACGCGCTAACATGCACAAAACGTAACTGGCCCCCGGACCTTAAGTCCGGGGGCCAACGCTGCCCGCTAACAGGTTTTGGTGCTAGTTAACAGGCTGCTTCTTAGCTAAAGGCTACTTTTTGGTGTTGGCGCGATCCATCACTAGGCGCTCGCGGCGTCCAGCACGGCGAGTAGAGTGCGAAACCACGCCCAGCATGATCAGGAACAAGCCAATGATCACCAGGCGGCCGCTGACGCCGTCGTTAAGAACGGCTTCAGATAAGATCCGGCCAAAGCGGGACTGCAAAGCCATATTGGCCAGGAAATCACCCAGGTACTGCTTGGTAATCGAAGGCACCACCACAAAGGGCAAACCAATCAGCAAGGTAGTAATACCGGTGACGAAGGTACCCAGAGAAGAGCGGGTCGCCGTCGCCATCACCACGATCAGCAGCACCACCGCCATGCCCAGCTCAATGACGCCGGCAGTAGAGAAGACCTTAGGCCAGCCATCAGCCAAAGCTCCGGTGAGGGCGTTAGCAGCGGTGTGCATCAAGAACCAGGCGATCGGGAACAGTACTAGCGCCAGTAGAGTGCCACCCCAGTGGGCGGCAGCGCGCGAGGCGGGCTTACCAACCACTGTGGAGCCAGCTAACAGTACGTCGTCGTCAACCTCATTGCCCGCATCGGACTGGTTAGCCGAATCGCTGAAAGCAGCGGTGCGGGTGGAGGCGAAGATCGCGCTAGAGGGGCTGGGGGCCACCGGAGCCAGGTCCGCAGAGTCAGCCGTGGCCAGGTGGTCTAGGCGCTCAACCCCTACCGGGGAGGTGCTGGTAACTACCGGCTTAACAACCTCCTCCAGCTCCATGTCGGCGGCGTCCATAATGGTGGTTTCAGTGTGATCACTGGCCACCACCTCATCGTCGGTAAAGTCAGCCTCGACGCTAGTGGCTTCAGGCTGCTCAGGGGCCGGGGGAGCCGGCGGCTCGGGTGCATCTGCGGCCGGGGTGGGTTCGCTGAGCTCGTTAGCCTCACTGTCTGTGTCAGTGGCACTGGCGGCAGTGGTGACCGGGACAGGCGGTGCCGGGGTGAGCGGCACGGCTGGGGCTGGAGTAGCCGGAGACGGTAGGGTAATGCCCGCGCTAGAGGCGGCAGAGGCGGCAGAAACCGCAGAATCAATAGAGAAAGTGGACTCTGCCGACAAAGCCGAGCTCACCGTGTGCGGCGGGGTAGGAATGCTGATAGCAGAGGGAGCATCAAAGTCGGTAGGCAGCGGGATAGCGGCGGCCTCAACTTCATGCGCGTCATTTGGTTCCTGGACGCTGTCTACAGTCTCCTGGTCTGCCTGGTTGGCCTGGGTGGCGCTTGCCTGGGCAGAGGCGGTAGAAGCCGGGGAGGGCGCAGTGGAGCTGTGCTCTAGGCTAGAGGGGGCGCTAGCGGCGCTCACGCTAGAGCTGGTTTCTGCAGCCGAAACGGTTTCTGAGGCAGAGCTAGTTTCCGCAGCCGAAACGGTTTCTGCGGCAGAGGCGATCTCAGCAGCCGAGGCGGCGCTGGCAGAAGCTGCACTAGCCGAGAAGGCACTGGCGGCAGAGAAAGAATCCGGGATCAGATCCTCACGCACCACCGGCACCTGGATGGTTTCGTCGTCGCTGTCCTCATCAACCGGCACAGGCTGAGGGACGGCAGTAAACAGGCTACGACGACGCACCGCGCTCGCCTGCGGGTTAACCGCGCCCGCCTGCGGGTTAGTAGTGCCAGCAGAGGTGGCGGAGGCCGGGCCGGTGGCGGAGGTGGCAACGTTCTGGGCGCCAGAAGCGCTGTCAGCAGAGCCAGCAGCGTCAGAGCTGGCGGCGCTAGAAACAGCCGGCTTGGCGACATTGGCCAACTCAGGGATGTTAGCCGAGGCGGCACTAGCGGGAGACTGGGCAGTCACCGAGGCGGCAGCAGCGCTGGCCGCAGTTAGTGCACTAGCGCCGGTAGCCGCAGTGGCGCTGGTGGCAGCCGTGGTGGCGGTAGCGCGGCGGGCAGCAGAGTCAAAAGTGCCAGAAGTGTGTGCGTTCTCAGCGTTGGTGTAGCGGCGGGCGGCAGCCGGTGGGGTGTTGGCCAGCATGGCGGGCACACCATTGTTAGCCAAAGAGCTCGCGGGCACGTGTACCGAAGGGGTGGTGCCCAAAACCGGGCCGTTAACCGGCGCGCTGGGGGCTGACTTAGGGGCCTGGCTGGGCGGCATAGCCGGGGCAGATGCGGCGCTAGGGGCACCGGACGGGGCAGAAGTAGCGTTAGGGGCGGCGTCGGGAGTAGCACCAGAGCGGGCACTGAGCGGGGCTGAACCAGCTGAATCCGGGGTGGGTGCAGAAACCGCAGCTCCAGCGGCCTCAGGCGCAGCCGCAGAAGCAGCCGAAGGTACAGCGGCACTAGAGGCACTGACCGCAGAGTGGGCGCTACCGGCAGAGCGAGCACTAAAAGCAGAGGAGGCACTGCCAACCGAGTAGGCGCTGGGGGCACTCAAAGCCGAGGCCGCGAGGGCCTCAGCGGCAGAACTGGCGGTGTAACCGGCTACCGCAGCGGCGGCGCTGGCGGCGCTAGCAGCTAAAAGTGAAGAAACTGCAGGTTCGTCATCGAAAAGATGCGCATTATTACGCATCGTAGGGCGCAGCTGGGCCTCGCCTTCGTCGTCGTCCCAGATGCTTGCGTTGGGCCGATTAGTACTCACAGCGTCTCCTTGGGCAAAAGCTATAGCGCAAGCAAAGGTATCCCTTATTTTTTGCGTTAACTACCAGGCACGCCGTAAAACCGTGCGAATTGCCTGAATATGTGTCTAAAATAATGTTTTTCCTAAAATATTTAGGTCTGGATTAATGGGTTAAGCAGCTGCTTTATTAGTTTCCATAGCTAACTGCGTAGCCATTTGGGTGCGCCCGGCCTGGCGGGCCCAGTGTGAGCCGCGTGCCAGCGGTGACATAACTGCCGCCAAGAAAATCCACACCACCGGGTCAATCACGACGTATTTACTAGGATCGCTAAACAGCGGGTGTTTGATGCCCAACCACACTCCCACCCATAGCACCAGGTAGAAAGCCAAAATGGTGCCAGAGGTGGCGGCTGCCCCGGCGGTGGAGGTGCCGGTTAATGCCCCCACACTCAGCAGCAACAGTGCCCCGGCTACCAGCGCAAACAGCACCTTGCCGTGGCTGAAAGTGTGGGCGTTGGCGGCGAAAACATCCGCGCCAGCAACCACCCCGGAACTAAAACCGGTAGCTACCAGCGCAAAAACCGTCAGCAAAGGGGTGATTACCAGCGAAAGCATGTGGTCAGATTTACGCGAAGGCGGCGGCAGCGGCACCTGGCCGGGCTGCTGGTCCAGCTTGGCCATTTGCTGGGCGTAAACCGCCTCACGCCGTCCAGCACGGCGAGCACGGCGCATGCCCATGGCCCCACCAAATAGCACCATGGCGCAAACAAATGAGGTCAGCCCCAGGGTGAAGTACTTTTGCAGCCACAGCAGCACCAAGGCGCCACCTAGCAAAAACACCCCGGCAACCACTGCCCCCAGCGAGGAGTTGCGGGCATAGTAGCGCTCAACCCAGCGGCAAACCACAAAAGCCGCTACCGCCAACGGCAAGGCCAGCAGGTACTGCTCAGCTTGGTAGCTGAAGCCAAAGTTAGGGCCCTGGTATTTGACTACGAAGGCGGCTAGGGCCATCACCCACGCCCCTTGCGCTAAGCCAAAAATGCTCGCGATTATGTGACTCCTGCGCCTGCCATGAGGGGCTGAGTCGGCAACTTGCTGCGTAGTGGGGTGGGTGGCCTCGGTACTCACACTTAGAGCCTAGCGCGTAGGCTTTGATTTGTGAGCACTAATGCCCTTATTGACGCCTGTTTGGCACTGGCCCGTGAAGAACGTGTAGCGGCTGCAAGTGAGGCTTTATATGAGGCCTCGGCCCAGTTGCGCTGGCAGGAGGCGCTGCGTAAACGTTGGCGTGAGGCCCGCGCGGAGGCTAGTGTGCGCGGGGCGGTTAGTGGCGCGGCCATTGAGGGGGCGGTGGTTAGCGCCCAGGCTTTGCGTGAACAAATTGCCGCTGGGCTTGAGGGGGCGGGGGCGCATGCTTCCAGTAAAGACCCTGCTTGGGATGCGGCCACCGGCTTGTGGCGAGCTCACAGTCGCCTGGTGGGCTATATGCCTGATTTGGTGGGGCGTACTCGTCCAGTAGTGCCGGCGACGGCGCAGCTTATGGCAACTTTGCATCGTGACGTTGCGGGGCCGCTAGCTGTTGGGGGGTTAATCAGTGAGGCGGTGGTGGGCTGCCCACGTGAAAGCGCAGGGCTGGTTGAAAACGTAAAGACAACGTTTGCAGACGGGCAGCTGCTTGAAGGTAGGGGCCTGCTTGAAGGTGGGCCGGGACCGAACCTGGGGGGCCAGGAGCTGCGTGAGCGCCTAGAGCAGATCGTGGCTTTAGTTGACACCCCGAACCTGCCGGCACTGGTGCGGCTGGCGCTGGTGCACGCCGAAATGCTTACGGTGCGCCCCTTCGCTTTAGCTAATGGGGCGCTGGGGAGGCTGCTGGTGCGGCATTTGAGCGTGCGCGACGGGCTAGACCCCACCGGGGTAAGTGTCAGCGACTACTATGCGGGACGCGTACCTGGAGCCTACGCTGAAGCCGCCCAGGCTTATGCCAGTGCCAGTTTGGAGGGCGTGGTGGCCTGGATTATTTGGCAGGCTGAGGCGCTGCTGGAGGGGATGCGTCAAGGCAGTGAGCTCTCACGCGCCGTCCAGGCCGGCACTACGCAGCGCTAACTGGCTTAAAACGCTTCGCCGGCCAAACAAAAGCCCGCCAGCGGCGTCGTCGTAACTGAACGAGCACCAACTGGCGGGCTAAAGGGCTCGGATGCTTAGTGGGCAGACCCCTCGCATTAGTGAGCCGGTTTAGTGGGCTGGGCCTTCGCGTTAGCGGGCTGGTTTAGGGTCAGGCCTGGGACTAATGCGCCGGGCCCGGAGATTAGCGGGCCGAGCAGGAGTTGGGGCTAAGCCCATCCAAAACCAGCATGGTGAACACCAGTGACTGCTTGAGGTGCTCGCTAGCGCCGGCAGTGTGTGACTTGGCGTCGTTGGGGGTGAAAGTCACCCGCGCACCGCGAGCGCACCAGTCGCTGGCCAGGGTGGAGCCCACCTGGTAGTCGATGACGTCGTCGCCGCGCCCGTGGGTGAGCAGTACGGGCATGGTGGGCTTTAGGTTACCGATGCGTTGCTGGGCCAGCATGGTGCGGTAGGGCTCTTGAGCCATGAGCTGGTCCACGTTGGTGGCGTCGCTGGTCAGCTGGGATAGGCGGGTGCCGCTGTAGAAGCTGCCGCCCATGACGCAGGTGTTGGTAGCGCGCTGCATTACCTGCTGGCCGTGGGGTGAGAGCGGCAGGGTGACGCCGTAGCTGGTGGTTAGGCCTTTGAGGGCGTAGAGCTCGAACAGGGCGGATTTGCCGCCGTCGAGTTTGGCGGGTAGGGCGCTGAGGTTAGCCGGAACCGCGCCTGCGGCTGCACCCTTGATGTTCAGTTCGGGGGCGTAGGTGCCGGCTAGTTCGGCGGCGCTGGCTGCGGCTCCGCCACCTTGGGAGTAGCCGTTAATTACGATGGGGTTGTTTTTGCCCAGGTCCCAGCCTTTTAGCTGGGTGGCGGCGCGGGCTGAGTCCAGCACGGCGTGGCCTTGGGAGACGCGGTCCATGTAGGTGTGGGCGCCGGGGGTGCCTAGACCTTCGTAGTCAGTGACTACTACGGCGTAGCCTTTTGCCAGGAAGGATTTGAAGAACAGCTGCTCATAGTCGCCGATAGAGTTGGCGATGTTCCAGGAGGGGGCGCAGTCGTCGCTGATGCCCTGCGTGCCCGGGGCGTAGGCGATGATGGGGCGCTGGCCTTTACCGCTCCAGGCGCGTTTGGGCTCAATCACGATGCCGCTGACGGCAATGTCTTTACCGGTGCGGTTTTTGGATGAGTAGAGGATGCGTTGGGCTTTGTAGGGCCCAATTTTGCTGATCCCCAGGGTGTTGATGCCACTGACGGCGGCTTCTTGGCGCAGTAGCTTGCCCGGGGTGCCGTCTAGGGTAGCGGAGTTGTAGTAGAAGGGGCGGGCGACGTCGCCGTTGGGGTCTTTGCTGAAAACTCCAGCCTGTGCGGGGCTGGTGGGGGCTAGGGCGGCGGTGCCTAGCATCAGGGTGGTTAGTGTGGCCAGGGCTGGGCGTAGCCAGCGGGTGGCGGTTTTGGGGGCAGTGTTGGGGCTGCCTGCGCGGCGCGAGCTGGGCTGCTTCAGGCGCAATTGGGTTTTAAACACGCGGTTACCTCGGCATTAGGGAGTTCCAGGAGTTGTGTTATGAAGTGTAAAAGCGCAAGCTGAAAATTTCCCGAGTTGATCCACAGGTGGATAACTTTTTGACTCCATGCTTTTTATTCACAGCCTGGCGGCGCCCTGGGGCTGGCTGGGGGCATGGTGTTGCGCATGGTTTTAAGTGTCGAGTTAAGCGCGCCGGCCTCTAGAGCGCCTGACATTGGTGACAGCGGCGCTGGTGGCGGTGTTGATACAACAAGTGCTTATCAGTCCAGGCCCGGCGCTGGCCGTAGTGTAGGCCCTTTGGTGTTGGGGTTTGGTTCCCTTGAGTATTTAGAGCAGCTGCGCTGCCACCTGCAAATAGCCGGCGTGGATGCTTTCATCCAGGTACCCATGCAAGCTGCGGGCCAGGGTAGCGGCGGGGTTAATGGGGTTGATGCGCTGCATATGGCCGGCCAGTTCGCTTACCTTAGCCAAAACTGTCTAGAAAGCTGCCTGGGAGTGTGCCAGCCGGGTTTAGCGTCCCATGCCCGGGGCTTACTGGACCAGTTGGAGGGGCGTGCCGACGGCGTCGAGCTAGTAGAACTGAACCTACCCATGCAGGTGGAGCGGCTATACCGACTGCTGCTAAGTAAACAGGCTAGCCAGCTTGGCCAGGTGGTGTTTGTGTGTGGGGCGGTGGGCGGTATTGGGGCCACCTATAGCGCCGCGCTACTGGCGTGGGCTGGGAGAGAGCTAATCCGTAGCGGCCCGGCGCTAGCGCTAGCCCGGCTCCAGGGTCAAGGGGCACAGCCGGATGGGCCAGGCTTCGGGGCGCCGGCCCCACAGGCCTCAGTGAGTGCGGCCCTGGTGGACGCCAACCCCTACGGTGGCCTGGATCTATACCTGGGGAGCGGCTACTGCCAGGGCGCCAGCTGGGGGCAGCTGCCTAAAAATCAGTCGCCACTATGGCCCCAAAGACTAGTACGTGGGCTGGGGAAATATCACGGCGTGAAGGTACTAGCTGGCAGTGGCGGCCAAGGCGGGCCTAAAAACTGGCTGCAAATGAGTCAAGCTATCTACGCCCTACGCACCAGCTGTCAGTTAACAGTAGTGGATCTGCCGGTGCTGCAACTGGCGCACCTGCCCTGGGATGAGCTCGAAGCTGTGCGCGTGCTGCTGGTAAGTGACCTGACCCGCCGCGCGGCCCTAGCTGCACGCGGCTGGCTGCAAGAAGTACGCCCAGGCTTAGGCGCCCTAGCCCTACGAGAGCAAGGAGCAGACCTAACCAGCCAAGAAATAGCCCGACTGGTAGGTGCCCCGGTAGTGTGTGCCCTGCCTAATCGGCGTGAGTTAACCCAGCGTCTACAGCTGGGTTTAGACCCGCTGCGGCTAAAGCGGGCAGAGAAAAAAGTGGGGGCGCGCCTCGCTAACTGGGCGCTCAACCCTAACTTTTGGGCGCAAAAGGGGAAAAATGACTAACGTCGACGTTTTCAGCGAAAACCCCTGCCGGGGGAACCCTCCGAGCAAGAACAGCCCCACCCCAAAGCCTCCCCAAGGCAGCCTGCCTGGCCGATACCTTCCCCACGAAAACGCCCCCGGCTGGGAAAACTGGGGTGGGCGGCTACGGCGCGCCATTGCCAGTGGCCAAGGCTGGGCCCAAGCCATGGCCACTAGCCCAGTGGCAGACACCCAAACCATGGCGGACATGGCCATTGGGGTTTATGAGGACATCGCTGGGGCTGGCCCCTTACAGCGTTACCTAGACGACGACGTCGTCACTGACGTGCTGCTTAACGGCTGCCAACTGTGGGTAGATAGAGGAAAAGGGCTACTACGCGCCCCACTACCACTAGGCTGGAGCGAGGCAGACACCCGCGCTTTAGCGGTGCGCCTGGCCGCCAGCTGCGCTAAACGCCTAGACCAAGCCAGCCCAGTAGTGGACGGCACCTTGGGCGACGGCAGTCGACTACACGCAGTGCTCGAACCAGTCAGCGCCTGTGGCACCCTGATTTCCCTGCGCGCCTTCCGCTCCAAAGCCTTCACCATTGAGCAGCTGCGTCAGGCGGGCATGTTTAACTTGCAGATGCAAAAAGTGCTGGAACTACTGGTCAAAAAACGGGCAAACTGCCTGATCAGCGGAGCTACCGGAACCGGCAAAACCACTCTGCTAGCCACCCTAGTGGCCCTAGTTGAGCCCCAACAGCGGCTGCTGTGCATTGAAGAAAGCCGCGAGCTGCGCATCAACCACCCACACGTGGTTTACCTGCAAGAGCGCCGCCCCAATGTGGAGGGCGCCGGCGGGGTGAATATGAGTGAACTGGTGCGAATCGCCTTAAGAATGCGGCCAGACAGGCTCATTTTGGGGGAATGTCGCGGCAGTGAAGTAGCCGATGTACTCACCGCCCTCAACACCGGCCATGAGGGAGGCTGGGCCACACTCCACGCCAACAGCGCAGTGGATGTGCCCGCCAGGCTAGCCGCCCTGGGAGCCCTGGCCGGTTTAACCCCCCAAGCCCTAAACCTGCAGGCAGCCAGCGCCCTAGACGCAGTAATACACCTAGAACGCCAGCAAGGCCTACGCCGGCTACGCAGCCTAGCGGTGCTATGGCGCCAAGATGGAGAACTAATCTGCCAAGATGCCCTGACCTGGGCTGATGACGGTCAGCTAGGGTCAGGTGCCGGCCTAGAGTTACTGCGACGGCGCCTTGGGCCAGCGCTAGATAAGGCCCTAGGTAGCTAACCATGGCCTGGCAGCTACTAGAAACACTAGCCAAACTATGCGCCGCCAGCTTTAAAGCCATCGACGCCCTGCTTGCCTTGGCCGCGAGCGCCCTAGAAACCGCCCTGACAGTAGCGTTTAGCGCCATCGCAGCAGTAATCCAAACCCACCCGCTTTTACTAGCCAGCTTGCTGGCCCTAGTGGCCTGGTGCTGGTGGGCACCCCTACGCCGGCCTCACCCCATGCAACTGCCGGCCCTACCCAAACGTAAACCGCCAGTGGCACTAAATATGCTGCTAGTGCAGGTGTCGGTGCGACTTACCGGCGGACAGATGCCCGCCCAAGCCTGGAGCCAAGCCCTAGCCGAGGCCGGGGCGCCCAGCCAACTCAACCAGGCGGGCGAAAGCCTCTACCTGCACAGCTTGATTGCGGCAAAAACCCCCTGGTGGCTGGGGCAAAGTAGACGCCAACAGGCGGGGGTCAATGCGCTCGCGGCTAGATCGGCTCTGGCGGGGCAGCGTTTGGCTCAGCGCCTGGGCTCGCCCCTGGCGCAGGTGTTAGGGCAGGTGGCCGGTATGATCACGCAGGCCACGCGTGGCGCGCAGCAACGTTATGCGGCTTTGGCGGCGCCGGTGGCCACGGCCCGCATGTTGGCTGCTTTGCCGCTGGTGGGGGTGGCTTTAGGGGCGCTTTTAGGGGTGCGGGTGTGGCAGTTTTGGCTCGACGGCGCCTTGGGAACCATTACGGCCTTGGGTGGGCTGGGGTTTTTGTGTGTGGGGCGTCTGGTTACTTCCCGTATGGTGGGGCGCGCTCAGGAGGAAGTTAACCAGTTCGACGACGCCTTGCTGCTGGACCTGTGTGGCGCGGCGCTGCATAGTGGCGCCAGTATCCCCAGGTGTCTGGAGGCGTTGGGGTTTGCCTGCGAAATCAAGGATTTTGGATTTGTGGCGCGGGCGCTGGAAATTGGGGCGAGTTGGGATGAAGCTTGGAGCCTGGCTGCGCCAAATCGGGCTGGTTATAAGGCACTTAGTCAATGTTTAGCGCCGGCCTGGCTAGTTGGGGCCAATCCGCTACCGATGCTTGAAGCTTGGGCGCAAACTCTGCGTGATCAGCGTGAAAGCCAGGCTAGCGCGGATGCTAACCGGTTGGCGGTACGGCTGGTGTTGCCGCTGGGGCTGTGTCATTTGCCGGCCTTTATTTTGTTAGCGATTGTGCCGGCCGTGGTTTATTTGGGCCGCAGCGTGCTTGCCGGCGCCTAATTGGCTGAAACTCCCAACCGAGTGATGTGCTGGCCAAGATTGGCGCGACGGCTAAAACTGCCGCGCCTTCGGCCGCTGGCGCCCCGGCCCACAAGCCCCGCATCTGCGTGAATCTTGCCGGTGTGGCTTTTGATCCGCAGCCCGTCTGCTCTCTTTCGCCTGTTCTCTTTGCAGCTGCCGCTGTGCCTACAAGTGACGCTGCCAGCTGCTGATGCCTCTGCTGGCGCCCCGGCAACCACGCCTTGTTCCCTGAGCTTTTCTAAGCTGTACGTTTTCTGGTGTCTCGCGCTCTGCTGGCGGCGTCATCGCTGACGCCTTTTTGAGCACAGGTAGGGAACAAATTTCCTCCTGCAGCCCCTATCCACAGGGTGCAAGCAGGCGTTAGACAAGGCACCACAAACTGTTTACGGGCTGGCCAACCAGGCCACCCATCCAGCCAAAACTGCCCCAAATTAGGGCAAAAGGAGGAAACCATGGAGCAGGCACATGAGCAGCCGCCTGCGTCTCCAACGCCTGGCAGCCAGCCAGTCAAGGAGGCCAAGGAAGTAAAGGAGGCTACGGAGACCCAGTGCGTTAAGCCTGAAGATGACGCCCAGGGCGATAAGCGCCTAGATCTTGAAGCCGGTATGGCCACAGCCGAGTACGCCATTGGCACTGTGGCAGCCGCAGCCTTTGCGGGGCTGCTACTGGCGATTATTCGCTCTGGTGGGCTACGCCCAATGATCGAGTCGCTACTATCTAGCGCGCTGAGCGTGTCCTGATGGGCCTGGGCGGATTAAACGGCCGCCTACAGCTTATGCCAAGGTGGCGGCGCAAGCCCTTAAATACTTGCGCCGCCACCACTCCCCAGGGTTTAGGTACGTGCTGTGGGCGCAGGCGAGGCTGCGCCCACGCCTGCGCCGGCAGGGCTAGTCGCAGCTGCCAGGGCATGGTTACAGCTGAACTAGCCTTAACCTTGCCAGTAGTTATCGCAGTGCTAGCACTAGTGCTGGGCTTGGCTGCTGTAGGTGTCAGGCAGGTGCGGGCAGTAGGCGCAGCCAATGCGGCGGCTAGAGCGCAGCTGGCCGGTGAGGATCCCTATGCGGCAGCGGCTAGGGCTTATGACGCGGCCCAAATCAGTGTCAGTGGAGAGTGTGTGCAGGCAAGTGTGCCACTGCCACCCATCCTAAACATGCTGGGTTGGACCATTCGGGCCACCGCCTGTGCCCCTCGGGATAAGCCATGAATCAGCCTTGTCAAAGTAAAGCCCGCAGCTGGGAGCAGGGCTCGGGCACGGTATTGTCACTGGCTTTAATTGCTTTAGCGCTGCTGCTTTCTGGGGTGATCGCCCTGGTGGCAGCGGCCTATAGTGGCGCCGCTAAAGCTCAAAGCGCGGCTGACCTGGCCGCCCTGGCTGGTGCTCAAGCACTTAATGATCCACTAGCTGCCGGTGGGGCGCAGCCTTGCCAACAAGCCGGCAGGGTTGCTAGCGACAATCAAGCTAGCCTCAAGCAATGCCTAATCGAGGGTCAAGACCTGATAGTGCGGGTATCAAGGCCGCTAAATCTTGGGCCTTGGCAGCTAGTTGCTAACGCTGCTGCTAAGGCCGGCCCAGACCCAAACCAACAGCCCTAACGACATAAACGCTGGCTGTAAGTGGCTACCTAAACATACAGGATGACGTACAGGATGGATATTTATAGGTGATTGAGTGTATGGGTAAAGCTCTGATATGCTGACAAATGCGGGCGTTGCGCAACATTTTTGGGTGCCAATCTCTCTTGATTGATGCCAGATACGAGACTGTGTTTGTTGCGATGTTGATGAGAAATCAAAAGCTTCCGCATAAATAATACGATGGAGTGGAATTTTGATCTGGTCAATTATTGTTGGCGGCTTTATAGGTTTTGTCGCAGGTGCGATTACTAGAAAAGGCGGCTCGATGGGGATAGTCTCCAACGTTGTCGCAGGCTTAATAGGCTCTGTTGTGGGTCAAAAACTGTTGGGCACCTGGGGGCCAACTCTGGCTGGTATGGCTTTAATTCCCTCTATCTTGGGTGCAGTAATTGTTATCGCCATAGTCGCATTATTCTTTGGGAGAAAATCCTAACAATTTTTCTCCAAAAATATTATCTTAAAAGCTAACTACCATCTAAAAAGGAGCATAGTTATGTCGATCAAGGACAGTATCAACCAGGCCAAGGCTGAAGCCAAGGAAGTTGTGGGTAAGGTTACCGGCGATAAGAAGACGGAAGCTGAAGGCGCTGCGGAAAAGTTCGCTAACAAGGTTAAGGACGCTGTTGAGGACGTCAAGGACTCTGTAGAGGGCGCAATCGAAGGCGTTAAGAACGCCGTACACAAGGACGAGAAGTAATTTTCTAGCTCCTTACGCCGCTATAACCATTATTTTTCGGCACAAATGCCTGCCCGGTAAAATACTGGTATAACATAGCAATCAGAAAGCAGTAAGTTGTATAGCTTGCTGCTTTCTATTTTTAGGCATCTGCCAGGTATAAGGCGCGCGCCAAGCCAACCCGTTTAGTTAGCGCGGCAGTATCAATATTGGTGGTTGAAAGCGGGGGTAGGTCGCGCACAAAATCACGTAGATTCTGCGCCGCCTGGGCAGCCGCCAGCTGGGCCTGTTGGGCCTGGCCAGCGCTAGATTTGCGCCATACAGAAGCCAACACGTCAAAACCAAACCGGGAAATTTCCCGCGATAACTCATGCCAACCCACTAGGCTAGCGGCGTCGTCGGCCCTGGCCCCAGCCAAAACCGTACCGGACTGAGACAGTTCAAAAGCTAGGTTGCGTCGGTGCGCAGAGGCCGGCAAAGTATCCACCTCGGCGCGAGCGGCGTCGTCGAGAACAGCTGTAATAGCCCGCAAAACCGCACGATATTGGCGCCGCACCAACAAAACCGGGGCATGGCGGCCTACCAGCCAAATCGCCACCAAGGCCGTAGCTGCCCCCACCAAAGTCTCCAACAGGCGGTCAGCAAACAGCAGTGAAGTGGAGTAGTGGGCAGTGGGTGGCAGCATCTGCATCGAGTAGGTGGTGATAAAGAAAACCGCCACCGCATAGTTGCGCTGCGCCGTCAGGTTCATTCCCAGCAGGCAGATAAAAATAATTACCAGCTTGGTCCACGGCTCCAGCCCCAGCGTCATTATTGCCAAAGCACTAATCAACCCCAGGCCGGTGCCAACTATGCGATGCAGTGCCCGCACTGACATGTCCATGCGACTAGTGCCGTTTTGTAGCACGATCAGGGCACTAAGCACCGCCCAAGAAGTGTGTGCAGTTGGCGAAAAAAACATGGAGGTGGTGGCCAGTAGTACCGCAATCAGCGCCCGCACCGCCGTTAACCAAGGGCGAGAGCCCTTATGGAAAGCCCGGCGTAGCAGGTAGCTTGGGCGAGGCCGACCCAGGGGAGTGCGCAAAAAGTGCGAGCCAGTGGCCTGGTTTTGGGCGGGAAAAGACTCGCTTTGCAGCCCCAGCACCAGGCGCCTATGCAGGCGACGCAGGCGCGAATGTAGCTGGCGTGAAGCGGCAGTGTGGGGGCGCTCGTTGGCTGTGCGTGCACTACGCAGGGTGTACCAAGCCTCATTCACCGCGCTATAGGCGGCTGAGCGTTGCGGCCCGCGCTCGTATTGGGGCTTGTCAAAGCTGGCTTCATATTTGGCGACGGCGGCCTCGGCGGTAGCGATTGCCTCGCGGGCGGGGGAGTTGGGGTGCCAGGCAATCAAAGCGATCGAGGTTAAGGCAGCAAATAGGAAAGCCAGGGAGTTAACCGAAACAATTGTTTCTAGTGCGCTTGAATGGGTGGAGGCCATATAGGTTCCGTAGGCCCCGGCAAACACCGTGTTTGTAGGCCCTGGAGGGCCCACCATTAGTGCGTGCCACACCCACACGGTCGTAAAAGTCATAGCCGTAATTAAGGGGGGAATCAGCCAAGGGTAAGGGGCTGCATACCAACCCAGGAAAAAGAAACCCAGTGAGACCAGGCCATTGATTGCCATAGAGACTGTGCGTCGGCGTAGTGGCTCTTCGCGCCCAACATTGGCGCACTGGGCCCCGAGCAAGCCCAAAGTGGCGTGGGAAGGCCCCAAAACTAGGGCGCAACCAAGTAGTCCGACGCATACAGTGGCAGTCCAACGCGCGGCGCGGTGCCAGCTAGGGCCGGAGTTAATAGCGGTTAGTGAAGACCAAAACCAGCGGTGCCCACGCCCTAACTTTCGGCGCGAGTCTAGCCAAGCAGCTGACAGTGAGTTTGGTGGTGAGGGGGAGTCTTTGGCTGGGCCCACGAGCTCAGGATAAGACATAAAGTTTAAAGTGGGCCAGATCACATCAAATAGTGGGAATGATTCGCCCCCTAGCAAAGTTGAGCTAGGTGGACTCAAGAAGAGAGTTGACAGCCAGTGGCTCAACTTGAATACTTGAGTAAAGACATTACAGATAGAACAAACTGAGGAGCACACACTATGGCACGCGCTGTGGGTATTGACCTAGGAACCACCAACTCCGCTATCTCCGTCCTTGAGGGCGGGGAGCCCACCATCATCCCTAACGCTGAAGGTGGCCGTACCACCCCTTCAGTAGTAGCTTTCTCCAAGGCCACCGGCCCTGACGCCAAGCCCGAGATTCTGGTTGGCAACATCGCCAAGCGTCAGGCTGTAACCAACGTTGACCGCACCATCTCCTCCGTCAAGCGCCACATGGGCACTGACTGGAAGGTGAACATTGACGGCAAGGACTACAACGCCCAGCAGATTTCAGCCTTCATCCTGGCCAAGCTAAAGGCCGACGCCGAGGCTTACCTGGGTGAGCCCGTCACCAACGCGGTTATCACCGTCCCCGCCTACTTCAACGACGCTCAGCGTCAGGCCACCAAGGATGCCGGTACCATTGCCGGCCTCAAGGTTGACCGTATCGTCAACGAGCCCACCGCAGCCGCCCTGGCTTACGGCCTCGAAAAGGGTAAGGAAGACGAGCTCATCTTGGTATTTGACCTTGGTGGCGGTACCTTCGACGTCTCCCTGCTTGAGGTTGGTAAGGACGACGACGGCTTCTCCACCATTCAGGTGCGCGCCACCGCCGGTGACAACCGCCTCGGTGGTGACGACTGGGATGACCGTATCGTCAAGTGGCTGATCGACCGCGTAAAGTCCAACACAGGTGTAGACCTGTCCAAGGACAAGATCGCCATGCAGCGTCTACGTGACGCCGCTGAACAGGCCAAGAAGGAACTGTCCAGCGCCATGAGCACCACCATCAACCAGCAGTACCTGTCCATGGGCCCCGACGGCACTCCGATCCACCTGGACGAGAAGCTAACCCGCGCCCAGTTCGAGGAAATGACCGCTGACCTGCTAGAGCGCACCAAGCTGCCGTTCCACAAGGTAATTGAGGACGCCGGCGTCAAGCTCAGCGACATTGACCACGTGGTGCTGGTGGGTGGCTCCACCCGTATGCCCGCCGTCAGCGACGTTGTCCGCCAGCTAACCGGCGGCAAGGAGCCCAACAAGGGCGTTAACCCCGACGAGGTTGTGGCCGTTGGTGCCGCCCTGCAGGCTGGTGTTATCCAGGGTGACCGCAAGGACGTGCTACTGATCGACGTGACCCCGCTATCCCTGGGTATCGAAACCAAGGGTGGCATCATGACCAAGCTGATCGAGCGCAACACCGCCATCCCGGCTCAGCGCAGCGAGATCTTCTCCACCGCTGAAGACAACCAGCCTTCCGTGCTGATCCAGGTCTACCAGGGTGAGCGTGAGTTCGCTCGCGACAACAAGCCGCTAGGCACCTTCGAGCTGACCGGTATCGCCCCGGCCCCGCACGGTGTGCCCCAGATTGAGGTTTCCTTCGACATCGACGCCAACGGCATCGTGCACGTGTCCGCTAAGGACAAGGGCACTGGCAAGGAGCAGTCCATGACCATCTCCGGTGGTAGCGCCCTGCCCAAGGAGGACATCGACCGCATGATCAAGGAAGCCGAAGCTCACGCCGCCGAGGACAAGAAGCGTCGCGAAGAGGCTGAGACCCGCAACGCCGCTGAGCAGCAGGCCTACGCCATCGAGAAGCTACTGCGCGAGAACAAGGACAAGCTGCCCGAGGACGTTCACTCTGAGGTTTCCGCAGCTGTTGCCGACCTGAAGAAGTCCCTTGAGGGCGACGACATCAACGCCGTACGCACCGCTCAGGACAAGCTCAACGAGGTAGGCCAGAAGATCGGTCAGGCCCTGTACGCCTCCGAGCAGGCCGGCCCTGCCGCTGGCAGTGGCTTCCCCGGCGCCTCCGCTGGCTCACAGCCTAAGGCCGACGACGACATCGTTGACGCCGAAATCGTTGATGACGAGGACAACAAGTGAGCACTGAGCCCTCAAACGAGGACCTACAGGCCCTAGCTGACCAGGTTAACGAGGCCTTCGCTGAGGCTGACGTAACCGACGCCGTCGACGCCGCCAACCAGGCCGCCCAGGACGCGGCCGACGCGGCCCAAGACGCAGCCGACGCCGCCCAGGAGGCGGCCGAGGCTGGTCAGGTCAGTGCTCAGGAGTTACAGGTCAAGCTAGACGAGACCACCGACCAGCTGGCCCGTGCTCACGCTGACCTGTACAACCTGCAGCAGGAGTACAACGCCTATGTGCGTCGCTCTCGCGAACAGGCTGCCTCTCACCGCGAAGCCGGTGCTCAGCAGGTCACGGAAGCACTAATCCCGGTCTTGGATGAGATCGAACTAGCCCGCCAACACGGGGACCTGGTTGGTTCCTTTGAAGCGGTGGGAAGCAAAATTGAGAACATTTTGAAAGACAAGTTCTCACTTACCCGCTTTGGCCAGGCCGGGGACGTATTCGACCCCAACCTGCATGAAGCCCTGATGGCAGTGGATTCCACTGAAGTTACCGAACCTACGGTGAACCTGGTGATCCAGCCCGGTTACATGCTCGGCGAGCGCGTGGTACGCCACGCTCGCGTGCAGGTCGCCAACCCGGCCTAAGCACCATGCAAATAACGACGGCGCAGGTGAGCTTTTACCTGCGCCGTCGCTATAAAAAATAAAGCCGCTAAAGAAAAAAGCAGCAACCAAAACAGAGACTATTAATGATTTTCCCCTTATTTAGGAGGTGGGGACCACATTATGGCCAGTCAAGACTGGATGACTAAGGATTTTTACGCGGTACTAGGCGTTGCTAAAGACGCTGACGCCACCGCCATCAAGAAGGCTTACCGCAAGCTAGCCAGGCAGTACCACCCGGATCGTAACGCTGACAATCCCGAGGCTGCGAAGAAGTTCAAAGAGGTCAGCGAGGCCTACGCGGTGCTCTCTAACGAGCAAGACCGCAAGCAATATGACGCTATCCGTTCCATGGCTGGTGGCGGTGCGCGCTTCACTTCCGGTTCAGGTGGGGCCAACGCTGGCTTTAATGACCTGTTTGGCTCTATGTTTGGTGGTGGCGCGAGCTCAGGCGGTTTCGCTGGCGGCACGGCTGGCGCCGACATCAACATTGATGACCTGATGAACATGTTTGGCGGCTACTCCTCGCCTACACGCGGTCGCGACGGACGCCCTGGGCCTTTCAACTTCAGCTTCTCGCGCCCCAAGCGCGGTCAGGATGTAGTCACTGACGCCACGCTGGATTTCCGTGACGCCGTCAACGGCACCATGGTGGAAATTACTGCTGACGGGCGGGCTGTTAAGGTGCGTATCCCGGCGGGCGTTAAGGACGGGCAAAAGATCCGTCTGCGTGGTAAAGGCCGCCCCGGCACCGACGGCGGCGACGCCGGCGACATGGTGGTTAACATCAAGGTTCGCCCCCACCCGGTGTTCAAGCAGGACGGTAAAGATCTGCGCCTGAGCGTACCGATCTCCTTGAAGGAAGCTGCCCTGGGCGGCGTCGTTGAGGTACCTAACTTTGACGGCAGTTTCAGCAAGATTAAGGTCAAGCCGGGCACGTCGTCGGGAAGCGTGGTGCGACTGCGTGGAAAGGGCGCCCACACCCCCAAGGGCAACACTGACCTGCTAGTCACCTTGGAGGTGGCGGTACCTAAGCAGCTATCTGCTGAGGCCCGTAAGGCTCTGGAAGAATTCGACGCCGCCATGGGTGACGCCGACCCGCGCGCTAAGCTCAAAGAAGCGGTATCCAAGTGAAACGCCGTGGCCAGGGGATCGGCTTACTAGAGTCTGACGCCCGCCACCGGGCCGTATATGCGGTGTCCGTGGCCGCGCAAATGGCCGGGATGCACCCGCAAACGCTGCGCCAATATGACCGCCTGGGCTTAGTTAGTCCCAGGCGGGCGCGTGGGCGCGGGCGGCGTTACTCATATAGCGACGTCGAAAAACTGCGCTATATCCAAACCCTCAGCCAAGCCGGAATTAACTTAGAGGGGATCCGCCGAATTTTGCTGCTCGAAGAGCAAAACGCCGCCCTGCAAGCAGAAAATCGCATTTTGCGGTGGCGTATTAACGCAGGTGCGCGTGTTTTTGCGGCGGGCAGTGATGGTGAAGTACAAGTCACTGTGCAACGCGGATCCAGACGAAACTAAGGTTTTCGAGTTAGGCTAAGGGGGAGTCCATCAGGGCTAACCCATAACTGGGTGTTAAAAGCCCTAAGAAAATCTAACTGGAGGCAGACTTTTATGACTGACTACAACCAGGTTCCCCAGCCCCAGCAGCCCTACGGTGCTCCGGCTCCCGCTACTGACATCCCTGCCCCCGCAGGTGCCTACTACGGCGCCCCCTCTGCTCAGACCGCTGCCGGTGGTGTACAGCTAGACGCCTACGGTAACCCGATTGTGGCCGCCAGCGCTCCGGCTGTTGGCTACGACCCCAACGCTTATGCCGCTCAGCAGGGCTACGGCGCTTACCCGCCGGCTGCCCCGGCCCAGCCCAGCCCGATTGGTGCGCTGTTCGACTTTGGTTTCAAGCAGTCCTTTGCCCTAACCGGCGCCAAGCTGGCTAACCTGACCATCACCATCACCGCCATCTTCACCTGGCTGATCTGCGCGGGAGCTGCTGCTAACACCAAGAGTGTGGCGGTATTCTTCAGCACCAACATTTATGGCGGCTATGGCAGTGACTCGAACGGCTTTGTGGCCTTCCTGATCTCTTTGCTGCTGGGCTTCCTGCCCACCGTGGCTGCGATTGTGCTCGGCCGCCTGTTCGTGGAGAACGTGGTTGCTAACGTCAAGCAGGAGCAGGTTGCTAGCGAGACCCTAGAACTGCTGCGTCAGGCCAAGTGAGCGACTACCAAACTGAGGACGGCCAGCCCAAATACGGGGTTCGTTTGAACCCGCAGGAGCTGGCCGTCCTGCGTGAAAAGCAGGCTCGCGAGGCTGAGCGTGAGCGTGAAGCTAAAGCGCGGCGCCTAGCTGAGCGTCGGGCTAAACGCCGCGCCGCTAAACGCGATTTTGCTGCCGCTGAGGCGGAGTATGTTAGGCGGGCCCGTGAACGCGAAGCCGAGCGTGAGCGCGAAGCCGAAAATGAGGGCCACTTTGAACATGAAAGCCTGGCCGGACCCGAGGGGCTGAGCGATCATGAGGCTGAGCATGGCCATGAAGGCCAGGCCGGGCGTAAAGACCAGGCCGGGCGTGAGGGGCGCTCTGACCACGTTTATGACCGCTATGCCAACATAACCGGAAGCTATAGTTACTGGTCTGACGATAAGGATCGCGCTGACCATGAGGGGCGCAAGTCTTCTCGTGGTGAGGGGACGCGCGCTCCAGGCCGCTCGGCTGTCCGTGAGGGCTATAACGTTACTAACGACGACGAACCGGCTGGGCACTACCGCCTGGCTCCTGGGGGGCGTTTTGTCTACCGGGCTGTACCTCGTAAGAAGAAGCAACGCGGCCGCTGGCGCCTGTTTATTATCGGCGTGTTCATGATGCTGGTGGTGCCCATGGTGACCCTGGCTGGTTCTGTGTTGTACCTGACGGGAGGCCCTGGTTTCTTTAAGGCTGGGCAGGCGGTGCCCGAGTCTGGGCAGGTGGCCCTGGAAGCCAAGACTAACTACATGCTCTACCCTCTGACCACAATGGACGTTGATAGCTGTAGCGTGAGCGATCCAGCTGGCAAAGCGGTGGCCTATAAGGAAGGCAGTTCGCAGTTCCCGCCGGGAAGTTTTACCTCAACCACTGCTGGCACCTATGTGATTAAGTGTCAAAACACTAAGGACACCAAGGTGGTGGGGCCGCCTATGCACATAGAGCGCTTAGATAGTTTGTCTATTGTGACCAACCTGGGCTTTGGCGTGGCTATAGCTGGCGTCTGGGTGACTATTGTGGGCTGGCGTAGAGCCCGCGCCCAAGGGCGCAAATAGACGGGTTAAAGGACAAAAAGAGTTGGTGGAGGGTTAGTCCCAGTTGTTTCGGTGGGGGCTTGTGTGGTGGAGGTCGTGCCAGGCGATGGCGTCGCCCCATCTGGGGATGACACCGGCTGCGGGGTGTGTGCGCGAGGCGTGTTCCCATTGGGCTTCAATCTGGGTGTCTGTGGGCATGATTTTGAGGATCTGGGCTGGTGGGAGCGGGTTTTCGGTGTGCATGTAGCACCACCAGAAGATCGCTTTGATCCGGCGGGTCAGCCGCATTCCCCGGTGGTCGCGCAACAGTTGACGCAAGGGCGCGTTGGTCGCGCCTTCGATCTGGTTGTTCATCGCCGGCAACGCCCCTCAAACTGGGGGTCGGTGTAGGTGAACAACACTTCGGCTCCGATGAGCCGATTCACACTGTTACGGGCCCGCACGAGTCGTTCGTGCGTGTATTGCCACCCGCCATCGTCCCTCTTGGTCTTGTGCGCGAGGAAGCCCTCCCATGGAATAGAAGTTCCGCCAACTTCATGTTCCAAGTCGTTATCATCTAATTCGACAACAAATTCAAATTCAGGTTCTTTTACCATAATTTTCACCTCCCTTCTTCTGTTTCGATCACTTAAGTGCACGTTTGGTGAAACAATAATACGATGCCGAAAAAATACTCCCTGCATATAAGAATATTGTTAGTAGTGCTATTGTTCCTGGTAGTCCTATAGCTGTTTTAATGTTTGTATTACCGGCGCCCGCATCCCAGCTGCAAGCCCAATTGAGGGGACCTGGTAACCATTTGGTGAAATGCATTAGATGCTGAGATCGGTTAGATGCTGCAGATAGTGTGGGCTCAATAAATAAAGAAAATGCTAATACCGAGCTAATTAACAGCGTTTGGTTTCTTATAATTATGCCAAATCCTGAGCCTAATATAGCCCAAGCCCACTGTAGCAACAGTATGCGTAATGAAGCGCTCATTTGATCTGATGTGAATAGCGCAGACGGTTGATTGGCGAGGTGTAGCATACCTACTGATATTGCATGGTTAATTATTGTGGTAATATCGCCAACTAAACCACCACAAAGTGTGGCTACGAAAAATAATGACTGGAATGCCCTATCTTTGCTTCCACCTATTAGATGAACTCTGATAATTTGCCCACTCTTAATCGATGAGGTAGTTATGTAGGCAGATAATATTAATGGTATTATATAACCGATCCTCCCTGAGAAACTGTATAGATAACTGTATGACACTCGTTCGATGGTTTCCCCGGAGTAACTAGAAGCTATTGTCTTCGAAATTAGTGCATTTAATATGGTGATGCAGGTAATAAGGGCTACTGTCAACAGACGTAGTCGTTGATCGTTGTAGTGTATGTATAGGGTGTATCTGAATAGTGGCTTATTCATTTGCCTGTGCCACCTATAGCTTTAAAGTCGTAAGATTTCAGGCGATACAGTGCAGTTAAGGGGATATTATGCTCTCTGGTGTAGGCCTCAAGACTCACAGTGTTTGGTAGCTGACGATGAGGGTCATAAAAGATTGAAACTAGCTTATCGCAATAAATCTTTACGGTATCGTTTTGGATGCATTGATCTGAGTTATCAGTTAGGCAGACGTAATCAGATTTTCTTGTTATTGAGGTGGCTATGTCTTGAATAGAACCTGCATAGATGATATGCCCATCCATTAAGAAAACAGCGTGGTCCACAATAGCTTCAGCTTCAGCAAGTAAATGTGTGGCAAAAATTACTACCTTTTGCTCAGAAGCTAGAGTCCTTACTTTGCGGTTAAACCACTCAATGCCTTCAGGATCAAGCCCATTCAAAGGTTCATCTAGAATGTAAACATCAGGGTCTTGCAGTAATGATAAAGCTAAGGATAGGCGCTGTTTGTTTCCGGTAGATAGCTTAGAAATGCGATGTTTTAGGTAGGGAGCAATGTTACATTCGTCAATTATCGACCTGCACACATTATCATCTCTATCTGATATCTTTGCTGTTGCGGTAAGTTGACTTAGTACCGTAGTGTGTGGCAATAAGAATGATTGGTCAAAAACACCACCATATGAGATGCTCGGAAAATCGTAGGTTATCTTGCCTGTACATTCGATGGCTCCGGTTAATAGTGAAAGAAGAGTTGTCTTACCGGCACCGTTTGGTCCAAAAAGACCAGTTATCTTTCCGGCTGGAAAGCTCACATCTATCGGGCCTAGGTGAAAATTTTTGAAAGACTTGTCTAGCTGATGGCAGCAAATTCCTTGTTTAGTCATGATAGTTCTTACTTATCTAATACACTAAATACTATTGTTAATGCACAGACAGAGGAAATCATGAAGCAGACTCCTGCAATAGGGGCAATACCAACAAACATAAAACCTAAGCCCGCGATTGCTGTAATTAGCAATAACTTTGATGCTGTCTGTGTCTGCTTTGCTTTGCTATTGAATTGCGTTGTGCGGGGTTTGCTACGGTGGTTGTTAGTTTGTTTTGACTGTGGAAGATTTTTGGCTCGCATGTCACTCGTATCCTGTGCTGGTCGACATCGCCGTGGTGTGAATCTCACGAAAATGTTATGCCTGAATGAAGTTGCCCACAATAGCATAATTGTCCATACTATATTACATAAATGGACGATTGTTGTAGTTTTGTGATCCCGATTGTTGTCTTGGCCTGCGAATACTTATTGTTTGCCTGAACTGCACTAAAGAGGTTTGCTTAATGGATGTTTCAAACGTGCGATATTGCAATAGTTCAACTGGTTAATGTGTTCAGGCGATATGTGCGTTCGCGCGGCACCTACTGGCCATGCATCCATAGGGCATCTTTTGATGGTTGTAGAGCAGGTGTCAGATTCTAGGGGTGGTCGCAACACCCTTCACGCTGCTAACAACACACCAAAACGCTCCCGAGGCGTATCCCAGTCTTAAGGTCTTACGCGGCCGATCATTAAGCTCACCAGCAATCGCATCAAGCTCAGCCTCAGACCAAACCGACAAATCAGTCCCCTTAGGCAAATAAAGCAACAACGTATAGCGGGTAGAACGCTCCACAAGCGTCCCAACAGCGCAACGCCCCTTTAGTCTGAATGAAGATGGACTGATAAATCGTCTCCACACACGGGTTCATACTCTGATTATCCG